>Ga0247611_10003159_pt1 | contig 24951 bp, 19 predicted proteins | sample 177DNAGHGhighgp2_FD_192422 | JGI IMG/M metagenome (GOLD analysis project Ga0247611, IMG submission 192422) | Sheep rumen microbial communities from Palmerston North, Manawatu-Wanganui, New Zealand - 1770 DNA GHGhigh gp2 | ecosystem: Host-associated > Mammals > Digestive system > Stomach > Rumen... | reverse complement strand
TAATATTAAAAATAACCAAAAAAGAAATATCGTTTAATAATCCCTAATTATGACAAACAAAACCAATAAAAGTGATAATTTTGTTTTTATATTGCTTATTTTATTTTCACTGATACTTATTTTATTCAGACTTACACCGACGGTAAATATGCTGAGGGGATTGATATATCAAATACTTGTCCCGAGTATACAATTTACTTCGGATTCCTTTTCCAATACGGGGAAAATATTTTCAAATTTAATTCAAACTGTCCGTGCAAACCAACAAAATATAAAATTAAAAGAAGAAGTTGTTCTTTTATCTCAACAGTTAAAAGATTATCAGGATTTGGTTGATGAAAATATTAAACTTAAAAATTTACTTAATTTAGCTCGTCCTAAAGAAACGGAAGTAGTGTATGCAAATATTATTATCAGAGAACCAGTTCATTGGTATCAGGGCGTTATAATAAATAAAGGTTCAAACGACGGATTAACGGAAAATTTACCTGTTTTATTTGTAGATAATAACGGAATAGCCTGTGTTTTCGGCAGAATTTCAAAAGTGTATAATACAACGGCTGAAATTGCTTTAATAACAAATTCTTTATCGTCAATAGTTGTAAAAATCAATAACGAACAAACCGACTGCCTTTTGGAAGGTGCCGATATGCAGTATTTAAAATTAAGCTATATACCCAATAATGCCCAATTGCATGTGGGGGATGAAGTTGTTACAAGTAAAATAAGTTCGGTTTTTTCCAATGATATTCCCATAGGTAAAATATTTGACATAACAAAAACTCCGTATAACGAATATTCCGAAGTATTGGTTTTGCCTTATTTTCAAACTCAGTCTATTTCGGAAGTTGCTATATTATTACCTAAAAAAGGAAAACATTAATGCTTAATGCAGTTAAAATTATATTACCGTATTTGCTTCTTATAGTGATACAATTCGTATTGCCTAAATATTTCAGTTTAACAAATATTTATCCGAATTTTATAATAATGTATGTATTATTTGTTGCTTTAAACAAGGGAGCTATGAGCGGACAGATAACGGGATTTTTCTACGGTTTTACATGGGATGTTCTTTCTACCGATATTTTTGGTGTTCGTGCATTAACTTTAACAATTTGCGGACATTTTGCCGGCAAGTTCAATAAAAAATTAAATAAAGATCAAGCTATAGTTCAAATTCTATTAATGTTTTTTTGTTTAATAATAACACAGATAAGTCTTGTTTTCCTTTATTTTATAATTCCCAACGATTTCGGAAATAGAACTTTATTTGCAAATTATAATGTTTTGTTGTCGGTAATATTAACGATAATTTTAACGCCTTTTGTTTTTAAAATATTAGCTTTTTTTTACGGAACCAAATAAAATTTATAAGGAGTTTTTATGGATTTGTTTTTAACATTAAAAACGGTTTTTTTAGGAATCGTTGAAGGTTTGACTGAATTTTTACCTATATCTTCAACAGGTCATTTAATTGTATGTGCCGATATAATAAAATTTAACAATGAGTTTGCTTCTCTTTTTGAAATAGTAATACAGCTTGGTGCAATACTTGCCGTTGTATGGCTTTACAGAGAAAAAATAATAAATTTAATAAAAACTGCTTTCAATGATAAAAAATCTTTTGATTTCCTGATTAATATTCTTATAGCTTTTATTCCTGCATCCGTTGTAGGTTTTTTCTTTCACGGAGTAATAAAAAATTATTTATTTAATCCTATAACCGTGGCCTTTGCACTTATCATCGGCGGTTTTGTAATACTTTATATAGAAAATAAACAAATAAAAGAAACAACAAAAGAGGCATTTGATATAAGCAAAAAATCGGCACTTATCGTAGGTTTGGCACAAATATTGTCTTTAATTCCGGGTGTATCAAGAGCAGGTGCAACAATAATGGGCGGTGTTTGTTCGGGTTTGTCAAGAAAAGCCGCTGCCGAATTTTCTTTCTTTTTGGCAATACCTATAATGTTCGCCGCTTCTTTATATGATTTATATAAAAGTTCTTCCGTCCTTAATTTTGATGCTTTTGTTGTAATTGCAATAGGTTTTGTTTCCGCTTTTATTTCCGCCGTAATCGTAATAAAATGGTTTATAAAATATATATCCGTAAATAATTTTAAAATTTTCGGTTGGTACAGAATTTTATTCGGAGCATTTTTGTTGTTATTCTATTATTTTGTAAAAGGTTTGTAATTTATGAAAAAAATATTTGAGTATCCTGCAAAATTTATAAGAGCATGTTACGATTGGACGATAAATTGGTCAAAAACCAAATATGCAAGTTGGGCTTTATTTTTAATAGCATTTGCCGAAAGTTCTTTTTTTCCTGTTCCGCCCGACGTTTTATTGATACCGATGGCTATAGCCGAAAGACAAAAATGGTTACAAAATGCCTTAATTTGTTCCGTCGGTTCCGTTTTGGGCGCATTACTCGGATATTTTATAGGTTATCAGTTTTATGAATTTATCGGACAAAAGATAGTTGATTTATATAATTTACAACCTGCAGTAGATGCCGTAACACAACAATATCATCAACACGCTTTTATTGCAATTTTTACCGCAGCATTTACACCGATACCTTTTAAAGTTTTTACGATTGTTGCCGGGCTTTGTAAAATATCAATAACAACTTTAATTATTGCATCCGCAATAGGACGGTCTGCAAGGTTTTTTGCCGTTGCGATTCTTATTAGAATTTTCGGTGAAAAAATTCAATGTTTTATAGAAAAATATTTTAATTTATTGACCGTAATTTTTACAATACTTCTTATCGGCGGCTTTTTCTGCATAAAATTTTTAAAGTAATTATATAAAGTTGTCGTTTGCTTTGTCGTTTCCGCAGAGCAGTTGAGTTTCCAACCATCCAATCTTCCAATCATCTGTCGTTTCGTTATTGCGAGAAAAAATTTAATTTTTTCGTGGCAATCTATGTTTTTTTAATTAGTAATTAGCAATTATAAATTAGCAATTTCGGAATTTTAAATTTTTTAGATTTTTCACAAAGTGAAAAATACATTAATTACTTCGGATGATTGGCTCTTACAATGCGAGCCAACATTCCGCCCAACATCAAATTGAGCATTACTAATTTCTAATTGTCGTTAAGTTGTTGTCGTTGATTGCTAATTACTCATTACTAATTTCTAATTTGCTTCTATTCTTCCAACCTTCCATCTTCATAAAAATGTATTTTATCGATATAAATTTGATATAATATAATAGAGTTATTTTATGCTTAAAATATTATTATGAAATTTATATCTTTAATTACACTAATTTGTTTTTTTATAAGTAATGTATGCAGCATGCTTTCGGCCGATATGCTGCTTACTTCCAATGTTTCGTATAAAAATTCCGAAAACTTAAACGAAATAATAACAAACAATGATATCTTTTCAAAATATGCTCAAATTACATTCAGTTCTTATAAAAAAGATACACCGTTGGTTGTAGTAATAAACGATTTACATAATAATTCAAATGCACAAAGCAATATAGAACAAATAATTTCTTTTTTTAAAAACAATTCAAACCTTGATAAAATAATTCTTGAAGGTGCTCCTAATAAAAAAATTAATACCGAAATATTCGACAGTATGGATAGAACGGTTGTTGTTGATGTCGTTAACGGAATGATGTCCGGCGGAAATATTTCCGGGGCGGAAGCATTTATAATAAAAAATAATATTTCCGATTTTTACGGGTTGGAAAATTGGAATTTATATGTGGAAAATATTAAAAAAAATATATTATTGAAAAATAAATATGATAAAGATGTTTCTTATTTGTTGAATTCGTTTATCAAAATAAGAATTAATTATTCCAAAACAAATTTGTTGTCGGCATTAACATACATCAACGGCACAAATGAAAGAGTAGAAAAAACAATAGAATTCTGTAATAAAAAAAATATTGATTTAACTTTGTATCCTCAACTGAAAAATTTTGAATTGGTATCTAAATATAAAAATGATAAAAATTTAAAAAAAGATTTTAATAATTTATTAACCGAACTTAAATCAAATTTAAGTTATCAAAACTATTCTTACATATTAAATATTTTAAAAAGCGGTGCGGATAATCAAAAATATGCAATGTCGACAATATTTACAATTCTTAAAGAAACTTCTCCAAAACTTTTATTAAAGCATAAATCTCTTCTTTCATATTTAAAAAATGTAAAGCAACAAAATTCAATAAATTATTATCTTTTGTTCAATGAACTTGAAATTCTTGAACAATATATTTTAAATAATTTTGCAGGTAAACAAGAAAAAGATTTGTTTGAAATCGATAAATTTATATGGCTGTTATCCGAATATTCAAATTTATCTTTAACATATCAAAATTACAAATATTTTGTTGAAAACAAGAATAATTTATATGCCATAGCAGTTAAATATTTGGATTTGAAATCAATTGAAATAATTAACAATATTTTAGAAGATAACGAGCTTATGAAATATTATGAAATAAATATACAAAGGAATAACATCTTTTATAAAAATTTGGGTGACTTGTTAAATTTAAAAAATAAAAATATCATAAGCGAAAATAAAAATATTTTAGATAATCTTAAAGAAATTAAATCCGTAAATATTGTTGTTGTCGGCGGTTTTCATACTCAACTTACCGATATGCTGAAGAAAGAACAAGTTTCTGTTTTATCCGTTATTCCGAATATTTCTAATTTGACTGTTTTGGATAATCAAATGTTAAGGGTTAATAATATTGTTTATCAAAGTGCATTGGCATCTCCGATGGTTTGTGTCAGAACAGATTTATATTCTTTAGCCGTTATTATTAATTCTTGGACGAATGCAATGGCAAAAAGAAATATTCCTTTACAAAAGCAATCGGATATTATTGGGTCATGGTTAAATAAAAATAATATTAAAGTTGATTTTGAAATCAATGCCGATAATCAAATAATTCTCAATTCAAAACCGATAGAAGAAATATTAAGCCAAACTCAAGAAGGAAGAAAAAATATAGAAATAAAACATAAAACATTATTTAATTTTTTATGGACTTTAAATAATTTGAAATTAAAACTTTATTCTTATTTTCTTACTGCACAATATATGTTTGGTATGTTATTCGGTTATCAGGCGGATATTCAAAGTGATGCTCAAAATAATCGTGAAAATTTAAAAATAAGAGATATGTTTGTTAATTCGGAATATAATAAAACGATTGATTCGTTAAACGGAGATATGCCGGATGTTATTTTTATTACAATAGATGATAAGTTGTCCGATGAAGATGTTCAATTTTGTAAATATAAGATAAATGAAGTGTTAAAAGATAAAGATGTTCATATAAAATATATCAAAAAGAAAAATACAGGTTCGGCAATAGGTTTTGTAGATGCAATGAACTGTTTAAAAAATAATTTGCATCTTGATAAAAGTTACGATAAACTGAAAACGGTTGTTATAGATATTCCTTTTGAAGATATAAATCTTATTAAACAGGAATTACCTTTGCCGTTTAAAAACGGAAATTTAACACCTCTTCAACTTGCATTACTTAACGGAATAAGAAGTTGTAATAAGTTCGGTGATGACGGCGGAATTGCTTTTATGGAAGCAAGAAGTATTTATATAGGTGCAATGAATTTAACCGGCGATTTAACCTTTATATCATCCGTTGTAAATATGGAAGAGATAGAAAAAGAAAATTTAGCTTTAATTATTAAAAACGATGAAGACAGAAATGAAATAGAAAAATTTTATTACGGTTTTAAACCGGATGATATTACCGATGTTGTTGAAAAAAGAGGTATTGCAACCAAAAATTTTTATAATTTCAACAATAGAAAGTTGAGACAATTTGAAGTTATTACGGGTAATATTCTTATCCATTTTAATGATAATAATAAATATAAACAATTTATTGATTTTATGACGGATATGAAACCGGCAATGGACAATGCTCCGGAAAGAATGAGTGTTTTAAAACATCTTTTTAAACCATATTTAAGGCTTTTAAGAGATGAAAGCCATAAAACTGATCTTGCCCGCAATACAAAAATGAACAATCCCAAAGAGATAAAGTTTTTTGATGATTATACCGATGATTTGGAACAGCATTATAGAAATAATAAAGAATTAAAGAACACAAAATTTGGAGTTTATAATCATCCGTATTCGAATTACACAAGAAATTCTGCACAAGACAATATTTCCAAGTTATCAAGAATAGTAAAAAATAATACTGTAAACACCGGTAATTATGAACCGAGTAACGAAAATAATTTTGAGTTGATAGAAATACCTGTTGAAACTCTTGCAAATGATTCCGCATTAAAAAGAACTTATGAAATTTTAAAACAAATAAACGGAAATACACTTAAAAACAAAAAAGATTATGATCAAGTTATAGATATTTTAATGGAAGTATTCAGGACAACTTATTTTCAAGACGAATTATACACCGTAGAAAATGAAAATACGGCTAAACTGTATATGTTGATATCGGATATTATCAGCAGTTCTATTAATACTATAAACGAACAAATATCCGAAACGGAAGTTAATAGTACTTACAGACAAGATTTGGAAAATTTAAAAAGAAGTTTGTTGGTTATGCAGGAATATACGGTTGAATATTTAAGGCTTTTGGATTATACCTCAACACTTTCTATATTATGCGGATATATATATCCGAAAAGTTCTTTCTTTGAAAAATCAAAAATGATGCCTATAAACAGAGTAATTTTCGGTTTTACAAGGGGTATAAAAAATGCTCAAATTGATGTTCGAAATCAGATGAGAAAGGTTCAATATTTAGGTAATAATAAATTGATGTATTCATTGTATCCTTACGGGACACTTGAAGATGATATTGAAACTTTTATAGACAAAGCGGAACATCCTAAAGAAAAAACTACCGTCGGTATGCAAAGGGAATGGGGAACAAGAAGGGCTCTTCAACGGTTTTCAAATATAATAAATGCCCTTCAGTCTGTTGTTGCAACTGCTTTCGTTGCTGTTATGAAGTCTGCCATTACGGTATCGGATATATCAATAATGGCTCAATTTTTATTAACGGGTTTGCTTCCTCCGGTATTTTTACACAGAGTATTAATGTGGGTCGGTTGGAAAAATAATTTTTATAATAACAAGAAAAAAGAAATTGATATCGAACAGTCCAATATGAAAATACAAAAAAATTCTGCGGAAATTTTTATTCAAAAAAAGAAACCGTTTAATGAATTAGATAAAATTCTTTCGCAATTGATAAAAGAAGAGAATTTAAATGATGAATCTATAGAACTTATAGAAAAAAATAAAGAACTTATAAAATATTATTACCAATATTATGATTTAAAAACAATATCGGAAATATCGGATAATAATAAGCAACTTTTAAAATTGTTGCCGAATGACAATTCATTAAAAAAACAATTAGAGAATTGTACAAATGAATATAGTGATGTTTTAAATGAACTTACAATAAATTATAAGCAGGAAGATATGAAAAATGAAGAACATTTTAAAACTCCGAAAGAAATCAGAGTAAATAAGTTAACTGCAATTTTAGAAAATTGGGGAAGAATTGTTGATGAAAAACAGTTAACCGCTGAAAATTTAAACACTATAATAAATGATTCGGCTGAAATTATAAAATTAACATCTTTTAACAGGAGGTCCCTAAAAGGAAACAATAAAGATGAACTTATAGATACTTTACAGGATGTAGTTCTGTTTTACAATAAAACAATTGAAATGTATTCGGCTTTACCTGATGATAAAAAAGAAAAACTTAAACCTGAAATCAAAATGCTGGAAGAAATGGGGAAGTATTTTATTAAGTATTATAAGGCATTAAATTATATGGTAACTTTGGAAACTTTGTATTATTATAGAATTTCCGAAGGTAATAGAATGTATTTTTTGGAAAGATTTAAAATAGCGGCGGCAATTCGTTATTTGTTCGGTATCAATTTAGGTATATATTTATCGTATAAAAATTTAATTGCAACGATGGCTGATGTAAAACAACTCGGTAACGAGATAACTGAAGGTGGTTTATACGATGGTAATTTTGAAAAAAATATAGATTATTTTGTAAACAAAAATAAAAATCCGCAATATTTTGATTTGGGGATAAATGAAAGTTGGCGTGCAAGAAAAATGCTTTCAAGATTGGTTCCTACAATTTTGTTTATTAATAAATTCGGAACAGCAATAACAACAAATGTTCTTCCGGTTAAAGCATTATCCGTTTCATTTGCAACAGGTGTAGGGTTGACCATATTTCTGCATTGGCTTCCTATTTTGGGAGGATTTATAAAAACAATGAGAATTAAAGAAAAAAAATTGAAAGAAATGAAAAGAAACAGAAATAAACAGAATATAAACAAAATGGAAAATATACAAAATTCTTTATTACAAAAATATTTAAAAAATTTAGCGGAAGTTCCTAAAGGTGAAATGCCGGATTTAATTTTGGTTACGGGCAACAAACGGCAATATAAAGATGAACAAACTTTAAGAAATGTCATAAAAAATATATCCGGCACAGGCAATTTTAAAAAAGTTCCTGTTGAAGTATCCGTTACGGAGAATGAAGGAGACGGTAACTCAATAATAAAAACTTTCAATTCTTTAAAAAATAATCCTATATTAGATGGTAAAAATCCGCAAGATTTAAAAATTGCAATAGTAAATGTTGACGGTGCCAAACCGGAAGATATAACAAAACCGTTGGGTTTTGAAGTAATTAAAGGCAGGCAGACTACGGCCGTAGAACTTGCTTTTCTAAATGCCGTGGGAATGTTGCAAACAAATAAAACGGATAAAGGCAATATAGTTGTAGCAGATCCGTCATATTTATATTTAGGTAATTTATATCAGGAAGAAAATATTACAATATTCGGAACTGATATAAGATACGAACAGCTTGAAAGACAAAATTTGCCTCTTTTGGTTTCGGATGAAGATAATAAAGGAATATATAAAATATTTAATAAATTTAATATTTCTAAAATAAATAATACAGTTGTCAGGGAAAGTTACAGCAGAAGATACGATATATCGGAAAATCCTTTAATAAAATTGCCCGCATATTCGGGGCTTGTAGGTATAAATTTTGATGATTTTAATAATAATTATAAATTTTTTAAATTGTTTGAAATAGCAAAAGATTATGTGGAAAATTATGAAGGTAAAAAAGAAGAAATAAATTTTATTGCTCATATTTTAATTCCGATACTTAGGATAATGAATAATGAAGATATGAATGCATATATTGAAATTTTGAAAAAAGATGCAGAGAATACAATAGAAAGAGACAATATTGATAAATTTTATAGAGGCCTTTTTAAAAATTTTGCCGAGTTTTTGGGTAATGAAAATTTGGATTCGGTAGTAAATTTAAAAGTAGAACATAATTCCGTTATGACAAAAAATCAATATGACGGCTTTTATGATGATTTTATATCAAATTTAAGTTCTTTACAAAATGATGAAGATGATATCGATATATTTGATATATCAAATGAAGAAGTAAAATTTAATAATACATCCGTTGTTGCAACAATAGATTTTAACGGTTTCAGTCCGGAACAATTGGAAAAAATTATAGAAAAATTACCTGTAAATAAAATAATTATTAAAAATCTTTACGATGAAGATGCTTCTAATATTTTTAATACCGAATCGATTGAAATTGATGTGGAAGATAAACAGTATTTTGATACTATTGAAAAAGAAAACGAATACAAACAACAGCTTGCTTATAAAAAATATCAAAAAATATTGGAGATATTAAGAAAAAATAATATAGAACAAATTTATGAGCCTGACGAAAATTATTATAATTTGCAATTATCAGATGAAGTTTTCGATGAAAATATTAAAAATACTTTGTTAAATGTATCAAAGAACAATAACGGAGTTTTAAAAATATCTTTGGATATAAGTTATTTGTTTAAAGATTCCGAAGTAAAGAATAATTTTAATAAATTGATTGAAATAATCAATACCGCAAATGATGAAATATTACCTGTATCCGATAATAATGAGTATATGGACCAAGAATATATAAATAATATTGTTGATGTTGAACAGATAAATGATATGCTTTGCTGTGCTTAATCTTTTTTTTAAGGTTAAAATATTCTATAATATCACTAAATTTTTGCTTTATAAAAATTAAGATGTCTGTGGTTTATTGTAAATTATAAATTGTTACGGGGGAAAAATGGCAGTTACTTACAGAAAAGCAGGTGTAAATATTGATGCCGGAAACGAGCTTGTTAAAAGACTTAAGAAAAAACTTCCTAAAGTAGGCGGTTTCGGCGGTGCATTTCCTATAGAAAATACAAAATATAATTTGGTAAGTTCTACCGACGGTGTAGGAACCAAATTAAAAATTGCATTTTTGGTAAATAAACATGATACAGTTGGTATCGATTTGGTTGCAATGAATGTAAACGATATTATTTGTGTCGGAGCAAAACCTCTTTTCTTTTTGGATTACTTTGCTTGCGGTAAATTAAACGTATTTCTTACGGAAAAAGTTATAAAAGGAATTATCGACGGTTGTAAACAGGCAAATTCTCAACTTATCGGCGGAGAAACTGCAGAAATGCCGAGTTTTTATAAGGGAGAAGAATACGATTTGGCAGGTTTTGCGGTCGGTATAATAGAGAAAGGTAAAGAAATAACAGGCAAAGATATTAAAGAAGGTGATGTTATAATAGGACTTCCTTCAAGCGGACCTCATTCGAACGGATATTCTTTAATAAGAAAAGTTTTCTCCGAAAATGAATTAAAAAAATATTCAAAACAGTTACTTGCCCCGACAAAAATTTATGTTAAAGAAGTTTTAGCCGCACTAAAAAAATTCAATAACGGTAAAAAAAATAAAATAGTGGGAATTGCACATATTACCGGCGGAAGTTTTTATGATAAAATAGGAAGAATATTGCCGGAAAATGCACATGTTTTAATAGATAAAAAATCCTGGAAAGTTCCGGAAATTTTTAAAATTATACAGAAAAAAGGAAATGTTCCCGAGCAGGATATTTACAGAACTTTGAATATGGGAATAGGTATGGCAATATTTGTTCGCCCGGAATATGCAAAAGAAATTAATAAATTTTTTAAAGGTTCAAAAATTATAGGTTGTGTTAAAAAAGGCAAAAAAGGTGTAGAGTTAATATAATGAAAAAGTTAGCGGTATTGGTTTCCGGCGGCGGTTCAAATTTGCAATCCATAATAGATGAAACAAAAAACGGAATATTAAAAGATATTGCCGAAGTTGTTATTGTTATATCAAACAATCCTTCCGCTTACGGTTTGACAAGAGCGGAAAAGGCAAACATTAAAGCCGTTGCATTGGATTATAAAAATATGGACGGAAAAGATTATGATGCCAAAATGTATAATCTCATAAAAGAATCCGAAGCTGATTTAATATGTTTGGCAGGTTATCTTAAAAAAATTCCAGAAAAAATAGTTAACGAATATAAATCAAGAATATTAAATATTCATCCTGCTTTACTTCCGAAATTCGGCGGTAAAGGAATGTACGGACATTTTGTTCATGAAGCGGTAGTAAAAGCAAAAGAAAAAAAATCCGGAGCTACGGTTCATTTTGCCGATGAAAATTATGATACGGGCAGCATTATAATTCAAAAAGAAGTTCCGGTATATGAAAAAGATTCTGCCGATGATGTTGCAAAAAGAGTTTTGGTTGTAGAACATGAAATATTTCCAAAAGCAATAAAAAAAGTAATAGAAAATTTAGAATGAAAAGGATAAAAACATGATACCAAGGTATGCAAGACCGGAAATGGAAAGTATTTGGACCGACGACAATAAATTTAAAATAATGTTGGAAGTTGAAATTTTAGCATCGGAAGCTATGAGCAAGTTGGGTGTTGTTCCCAAAGCTGCAATAGATAAGGTTAAGAAAAAGGCAAAAATAAATAAAGACAGAATTAATGAAATAGAAAAAACCGTTAAACACGATGTTATTGCTTTTTTAACAAGTGTTGTTGAAACAGTCGGTCCCGAAGCAAGGTTTTTGCATATGGGTATGACATCATCGGATGTTTTGGATACATCTCTTGCTGTTCAAATGAGACAAGCATGCTTGCTTCTTATAAAAGAAACAAAAGAGTTAATGAAAATAACAAAAAAATTGGCTTTAAAATACAAGTATACACCGACAATGGGCAGGAGTCACGGAGTTCATGCAGAGCCTACAACATTCGGTCTAAAAGTTGCAAACTGGTATAGCGAACTTAGCCGTTCACTTGACAGATTAAATTATGCTTTGGAAACTGTCAGTTACGGAGCAATTTCTGGTGCTGTTGGAACATTTGCACATTTAAGTCCGAAGGTAGAAGAATATGTGTGTAAAAAATTAAATTTAAAACCGGAACCCGTTTCGACACAAATCGTTCCCAGAGACAGACATTCCATATTTTTATCGACAATCGCACATGTAGGAAGTAACCTTGAAAGAATAGCGCTTGAGATAAGACATTTACAAAGAACGGAAGTTGCAGAAGCCGAAGAACCGTTTACAAAAGGGCAAAAAGGTTCATCGGCAATGCCGCATAAAAGAAATCCGATAATATCGGAAAATGTTTGCGGTTTTGCAAGGCTTTTAAGAGGTTATGCGGTAACGGCAATGGAAAATATTGCTTTATGGCATGAAAGGGATATAAGCCATTCGTCAACCGAAAGAATTATGTTGCCCGATGCGACAATGGGGCTTTTTTATATTTTAAAAAGAATGCAAACTTTATTGAGCGGTTTAAATGTATATCCCGAAAATATGAAAAAGAATTTGAACAAAACACAAGATGTTATATGTTCGGGAACACTTTTGTTGACATTGGTCGATAAAGGTTTAACAAGAGAACAAGGTTATGCAATTATGCAAAGGCTTGCTTTTTCGGCAAGAGAAAAAAATATAAGCCTTGAAGAAGTTGCACTAAAAGATGAAGAAATAAGAAAATATATGAACGAAAAAGAAATAAAAAGAGATTGTGATTTGTCACCGCACTTTAAAAATGTTGATTTTATTTTCAAAAGAGTTTTTAAAAAATAAGAGAGGATAAAATGGCTAATAACTTTAAGTATTATTTAAACAATGATGGCAGTTTTGTTATTGAGAATTATAATTTAGCACCTACATTTGCAAGTTTTTTCCCCGGAATTGCCGGTGTAAAAGGTATTCCCATGTGGGCATATTATGTCAACAGAGGGCAAGGTATTTGCACATTCGGAATAAAGAATAAAAACTATGCGATAATGGAGTTTTATCCTGCAAATGTAAGTTATAATTTAGTGAACACTTTCGGCTTTAGAACATTTTTAAAAATAAAAAAAGCTAAAGAAACAATTTGTTATGAACCGTTTAAAAATAACAGTGCGGATATAAAAAATATAAAACAAAAAATGTTTGTTTCAGCTTACGATTTAACCTTAGAAGAGATAAATACAAGAATCGGTATTAAAACTACCGTTAATTTTTTCACTTTACCTAATCAACCTTTGGCAGGACTTTTGAGAAAAATTACCGTTGAAAATTTATCAAAACAAAATATACAAATAGAAATTGTTGACGGTATGCCGAAAATTTTACCTTATTATGTAAATTCTTGGTCGCAAAAATATATGTCGACAACAATACAGGCTTGGACAAAAGTTGATAATTTTGATAAAACCGGTGTTCCTTTTTACAGATTAAAAGTTGAAACCGATGACAGACCGGAAGTTGTAGAAATTACGGAAGGTAATTTTTATTTTTCACTTGTTCAAAATAAAAAAAACGACATCATAATTGATCCGGATATTTTGTTTGGTTCAAATACAAGTTTTGAATATCCGGAAAAATTATTTAATGAAAATTTTATATATCCTAAAAAACAATTTGCCGACAACAAATATCCGACGGCTTTTTCTTATACAAAACAAAATTTGAAAGCAAGTTCTGATGTAACAATATATTCAATAATCGGTCATATTAACAGTGTTCAGACATTAAATAATTTTATTAAAAAATTCGATAAAAATTATTTTGAAATAAAGCAGGAAGAAAATAAAAATTTAATAAATTCAATTACTGCAAATATGGAAACACATTCCGCAATTCCTGAATTCGATATGTATTGCAGACAAAATTACCTGGATAATGTTATGAGAGGAGGACTTCCGATAGAATTTAAATATAACGATAAATCGGCAATGTATTATGTCTTTTCGAGAAAACATGGTGATTTGGAAAGAGATTATAATGAATTTCAGGTATCACCGAATTACTATTCGCAAGGTAACGGAAATTTTAGAGATGTTAACCAAAACAGAAGAAAAGATATTTTCTTTAACCCTAATGTAAAAGATGGTGCCGTTAAAATATTTTATAATTTGCTACAGATAGACGGATGCAATCCGTTGGTTGTTAAAGGAACTCTTTTTACATTGAATACCAAAAGTAATCAGTATAAAGAAATAGTAAAAGATTTGGTTAATAAAAATGATGAAAAAAAATTAAACGAATTTTTTCAAAAACCTTTTGAACCCGGTTCACTTGCAACTTTTATTGAATTTTCAAAAATAAAAACAAAAATAAAATTTGAAGATTTTATTTCAAAAGTTGTAACCAACTCAAAGGCACAAAATGATGCCGACTTCGGTGAAGGTTATTGGGTTGACCATTGGAAATATAATTTTGATATTTTGGAGAGTTTTTTAACTATATATCCGGATAAAAAAAGAGATATTTTCTTTAATGATAAATCTTTTATATATTACGATTCGGACCATTATGTTTTGCCGAGAGCAAAAAAATATGTTTTAACGCCTCAAAATACAGTCAGAAGATTCGGTTCCGTTACACAATCAAAAGAAAAAGCAAATTTGATAGCTTCAAGAAAAATAAATCCTAATGCTTTAAGAACAAACAAAGGTAAAGGTGACATATATACATCAACATTAGCATCAAAATTTGTTACTTTGATGACCGTTAAATTTGCAACATTGGACAGTAACGGTATAGGTATAGAAATGGAATCGGATAAACCCGGTTGGTATGATTCTTTTAACGGCCTACCCGGTATTTTCGGTTCTTCAACACCGGAAGTATTTGAATTAAGAAAAATGATGATGTTTTTTGCAGATCTTTTAAAAGAAAATAAAAATGAAAAGATTGCTGTTCCCGTTGAAGTATCAAAACTTTTTAAAGAAATTTATAAACTTTTAAATTCAAATTTAACTTCTTTTGATTTTTGGGATAAGGCAACTTCCGCAAAAGAAAATTACAGAGAATCCGTAATAATGGGAATTGACGGTAAAGAAGAAATTTTAAAAACGGATGAGTTGATTGATTTTATTGATAAAGCCGTTAAAAAAATAAATGTCGGACTTAAAAAAGCCATAGAGCCTAAAACAGGATTATACTTTACTTATTTTAGGCAGGAAGCTTTACAATACAAAAAGAATAACCAAATAAGTATAAAAGGGTTACCTTGTGTAACTGTAAGTAAATTTAAAACTTATCCTTTACCGTTATTTTTGGAATCGGAAACTCATTATATGAGAATGTCTCAAGATAAAGAAGAAGCAAAAAAACATTTTGTTTCTCTTAAAAAAAGCAGTTTATATGATAAAGAACTTAAAATGTTTAAAGTATGCTCTTCTTTGGAAAAAGAATCAAATGAAGTCGGAAGGTCAAGAGTATTTTTGCCAGGTTGGCTTGAAAATGAATCCGTATTTATGCACATGGAATTCAAATATTTGTTGGGACTTTTAAAAGCTGGTTTATATGAAGAATTTTTTACATCAATTAAAACATGTTTCCCGTGCTTTTTAAAACCTGAAATTTACGGAAGAAGTATACTTGAGAATTCTTCGTTTATTTCTTCAAGTGCATTTCCGGATAAAAGAAATTGGGGAAGAGGTTTTGTTGCAAGGTTAAGCGGTTCAACGGCAGAGTTTATAGATATGTGGCTTACAATGATTTTAGGTTATAAACCGTTTTATATAAATGAAAAAAATGAATTGGTATTTAATTTAAAACCTATAATTAAAAGTGATTTTTTTGATAAGAACGGCGAATTTACAGCGAAATTATTTTCAACAACCGATTTGATTTATATAAACAAATCCAAAAAAAGTACATATTTGCCGAATATGAATATAAGCAGAATAGAAATATTATGGAACGATAATTCAAAAGATGTTATAGAAGGTGATATCGTTACAGGTAAAAAAGCTGAAAAAATAAGAGCAAGACTTGCAAAACAAATAGTTTGTATATTTTAAATTTGAACGGTAAATAAGAAACAGGGATATTAAAAATGTCCCTGTTTCTTATTCTATAAATATCGTTTTATCCGTTGCAGAGTTAAGTCCTGTATTGTCTTCGTCAACAGTTGCTACACCATCTTGGCTGCCTAAATCCATAAGTCCGGATATACTTTTTTTAAGAAAGTTTGAAGCAAGATTATTAAATAACGATTGTGTCAATAAAGAAGTAACACTTCCTAAAAGGCTTAAATTTCCTTTAGGTTCACTGATTGTTCCCGCAATTTTTATTGTTAAAGGCATAACTCCGTCTTCACTATATTGCCTGCCCGGTGCCGCATTAACTTTCATTTTTAAATTTTCATTTATAAAATTTATGTTACCGCCAACTTTAAAAGAAAAAACATCGGATAGAAAAGAACAGTTTTGAAAATTAGCAACACCTTTTACAAAATTTATTACCGTTTCAAATTTTTCATAGTCAAGTTTCCCGTTTATTTGTTCTTGTTCTGCTTGTTCTTGGCTGTCCGTTTCTTTACCTTCGGAAGCTGCTACTACATTTCCTATACTTTTTAATACATCAAGAACATTTAAAGTGTTTATAACTTTACTTACAACAACAAGTGAAGTAAACATAACTTTCATTAAAGCATTTGAATCGGACAGTTCATATATGTTTTTTATTGTCCCTTGTTCCGTGAAAAAAGCAATGTTGCCGTTAGTTTTATCTAATTTCGGAGTTATATTTGATAAATTTATTTTTAAAGAAACGTCAGAACCTGAAAAGAAAGGGGAATTTATTTCTTTTATATCGGAATTTGCTTTAACGGTAATTGAATCAAGCCACTCGGGGAAATTGCTTTTCTGTTCCGATTTCGTTTCTTCGGCTTTTGTTTCTTGTTTTGGAATTTCTTTTTTATCTGACGATTTGATAACTATTTTTTTTGAATTGAAATTTGTGGTTATGTTCATTATTTTATCTTTAAGTATATAAGAAAAATTTGCAAAAAACGGATTGTTATTTAATTTGCCGGTTATTTCTTTTGCCGAAATATCAGCCAAATTTGTTATGTTAACGGTTGAGTTTATTTCACTTAGAGTTCCTGCCTGTTCAATAAAAGCACCAATTTGTATTAAGTCGATGTTTCCTTCAATGTTTTCATTTGTTAAATGTATATTTGATTTAATATTTCCTTCAGGTTTGTATTCTTTAACAATATCTGCAATTTCTATTAATTTATCCAATACAAAGTCCGTTAAAATATTAAAGTCATAAGTCATTTTTGAATAATTCAAATATCCTTTTACATCAATAAAAGATGATAAAATTTCAGTATAAAATTTTTCTATTGTAATGTTTTCTTTTTCCAAATTTGTTTTTATTTCCGACTGTAAAGTTATAAGTGGAATATTAAATTCTTCAATTGAAAAATTTTTGTCTTTCATTATGTATTTAACCGTATCGGAAGATAAATCTTTTATTTTTATGTTTAATGATATATTCGGATTTAATAAATCTTTTACTTTACCGGAAGAGATAATGGTTGTTTCGTCGATTTTTATAAAAAACTTATTTATGTCTACAACTGCATCTTGTAATTGCAAACTTTTTAAATTGCAAACGGAATCAACTGTTAGAATTATTTCTGGAATGCTTAAAGTGTCATTTACATCTGCCGATATATGGATATTGCTTTTTATATCAAAAGGGGCTGTCAGCGATAAATTTGATATATCAAGGTTAAAATCAAAAATTTTAGCCGAAATGTTTTCTTTGTCGTCAATATAAACAAATTCCAAATCTCTTATTTGAATTTTTTTACACATTAAATCCAAAACATCATTGTCTTCTTCTTTTTTTTCTTCTTTTTTAGGTTCTTCTTCAGATTGGGTAAATAACGGTGCTTCTAAAATTTTTTCAAAATTAAATTTTTCTTCTTGACCTTTGGATATTGTTATTTGCGGCTTTAATATACTTATTCTGAAAACATGAAGCTTACCGAACAGTAAACGAAGAGGTGCAAAATATAATGTTATTTCCTTTATAAATACAAAATCTTTTGAATCACCTTTTATTTTTACTTCAACATCATTTAATGAAAAATAAAATAAATTTGCGGATATTTTGTCAAAATTTAATTCTAAATTCATTTTTTCGTCAGCAAAAGAAGTTATTTTGTTTTTTATTCCTTCGGATTGAAGAATATGAGTTAATGTATAATGAAGCGTAACACAAAAAATAAAACTTGCCGCAAATAAACATACAAAAAGTATAATTATTCTTTTTAATGTAAAAAAAGATAAAAATTTATTTAAAATTTTTTTCTTAATTCCGCCGTTATTATTAATATAATAGATTAATATACAATAGAATGAAAAATATTTCAATACATATTACTTGAAAAATTCTTTCTTTTTCATTACAATATCTTCTATAAATTTTATTAAACTAAAAAATAAAAAACGGAAAAACAAAAATGTCTTTATTAAAAATAGTCAAGTATGGTGATAATGTATTGAGGCAAAAAGTTAAAGATATTAAAGAAATAACACCTGAAATAAAACAATTGGCAAAAGATATGTTGGAAACTATGTATTCGGTACCAGGTGTTGGGCTTGCAGCACCGCAGGTAGGGCTTTCTTTAAATATGTGTGTTATTGATGTTTTGCCTGAAGGTAAAAGAACTCCTTTCATTTTAATTAATCCCAAAATAATTTCAGGACAAAATAAAGAAGAAATGGAAGAAGGCTGTTTATCTTTTCCAGGGATTTACGAGAAAGTAAAAAGATACCATACGGTTCAAGCGGAATATACCGATATTAACGGAAAAAGAATTGAAGTTATTGTTGAAGGGTTTTTAGCAAAAGCTTTTCAACATGAAATTGACCATTTAAACGGAAAATTATTTATAGATTATCTCCAACCTTGGAAAAGAAAGTTGGTTGAAAAGGAAATTAAAAGAAGGAAAAAAGGAAATAATTGGTGAAAATTTTATTTTTCGGAACATCATCGATTTCAAAAGTATTTTTGGAAAATATAGATAAAAAACATCAAATAATGTGTGTTATAACAAAACCGGATAAGCCTGTCGGGAGGGGAAACAAACTTACTGCTCCTGCGGTCAAGCAATATGCAACCGAACATAACATCGATTATGTTCAAATAGAAAAATTTAACGATGAAATTTACGATAAACTTAAAGCATATAATGCAGATGCAGGTGTTGTTGTTTCTTACGGAAAATTGATTCCCGAAAGAATATTTTTACTTCCGAAAAATAAATGTTTTAATATTCATTTTTCAAAACTTCCTCAATACAGAGGGGCATCTCCGGTTCAGCAGGCTTTAATTGACGGTCAAAAGCAAACTGCAGTAACTTCTTTTTTTATTGAAAAAGGTTTGGATACCGGTGATATTATATTGCAGGATATTGTTGATATTGAAGAGAATGATACTTCCGATACATTATTTCAAAAATTGATTTCATGCGGTATAAAAACAATGAATAAAACATTGGATTTAATGGAACAAAATAAAATTGTTCCGAAAAAGCAAATAGGGCAACCTTCTTTTTGTTCAGTATTTAAGAAAGAAGACGGAAGAATCAAATGGAATAAATCGGCAACAGAAATAAAAAATTTATTCAGAGGTTTGTTTTTATGGCCCGGAATTTATTGCGAATTTGCAAGCGGTAAATTACAGGGAAAATTGTTAAAAATTATAGAATGTGATGTTGTTAATATAAATTCAAACAAAGAGCCCGGAAGTATAATTTCAACAGATAAAAATTCAGGCTTTATTGTTCAGTGTGGTAAAGATTGTTTACTGTTAAAAAAAGTTCAACTTGAAAGTAAAGCTAAAATGTTTGCATGTGATTTTATAAACGGTTATAGAATAACTTTAAACGACAAATTTATTTAAAAAAGTAGAATGTATTGGAGTTAAAATATGGACAGTATAAACATAAGAATATCATATAGAGATACCGATAAAATGGGTGTTGTTTATCATGCCAATTATTTGGTGTTTTTTGAAATGGGAAGAACCGAACTTTTAAGAAAATTTGGATACAGCTATGATAAAATGGAAAAAGAAGGAATGTTTTTTCCTGTTGTAAATGCACAATGCAATTTTCATTCTCCCGCTAAATATGATGATATTATAACGGTTGAAACAAGAATTATCGAATTAAAAAATGTAACAATTACTTTCGGATATCAAATAAAATTAGACGGTAAGTTATTGGTTTCCGGTTCCACAAAACATCCGATGGTAAACAAAAGTTTTAAACCTGCAAGAATACCTCAAAATTTAAAAGAGTTATTGCTTCCGCATTTGGAATCAAATGAAAAATAAAAATATTTTTTTTATGCAACAGGCACTGAAATGTGCACAAAAAGCTTTTGCAATTGATGAAGTTCCTGTAGGTGCCGTTATAGTAAAAGACAATAAAATTATTGCAAAAGGATATAATAAAAGTATTAAAAACAAAGATACTTCCGCTCATGCCGAAATTATTGCCATAAGAAAAGCATGTAAAAAACTTGATAACTATCGTCTGAATGATTGCGTTATGTATGTAACTTTGGAACCGTGTTTAATGTGTGTCGGTGCATTGGTTTGGGCAAGAGTAAAAAAAGTTTATTTCGGGGCAACCGATATTAAAGCCGGTGCCGTTAAAAGTAAAATTGATATTTCAAAAATAAAATTAAACCATACAATTGAGTTTGAAGGTGGACTTTTATCTTCGGAATGTGCTAAAATTATGAAGCGGTTTTTTGAAAACAAAAGAAACAATCGGGGGTGATTTGGGTTCGACGGGAATGAATGACGTGTAGAATGCAAGTCCGAGTTGGTCGATGGCTCGGTAAAAATCGACCGAAAAAGAAACGACAAACAAATCGTTCCTAACAGCATGCTCAAACCCTTTATGGGCTTTGGTGCAATGCCTATAGCTGCTTAAGTCAGCTACGGTCTGCTTTTGACACCTGCTATTAAGACAGACCGACAAGAGCAGGTTAGTATTGTTTTTGTTGTTCCGTAGAAACAATATGAAACCTTAACGGAGCTGGTTTATAAAGTAATCCCGTCCGGAGACGGCTTTGTAAACGAGATAAAATTTCCGGGCTAAGCTTGTAGTATTCTTACTGAAACTTTTTCGGACGCGGGTTCAATTCCCGCCACCTCCACCATAAAATGATGAATAAAAATAATAAAGCTCCAATAGGAATTTTTGATTCTGGTTTCGGCGGTCTTACGGTTATGTCTGCCGTTACAAAATTAATGCCGAAAGAAAATATTATTTATTTCGGTGATACCGCACATGTTCCTTACGGTTCAAAATCAAAAGATGTCGTTACTAATTTTACACTTAAAATTTCAAAGTTTTTAGTACAAAACAATGTTAAACTCATTGTCGTTGCCTGTAATACGGCTTCGGCATTCAGTTTAAGTGCACTTAAAAAAAATATTAAAATTCCGATAATCGGGGTTATCAAAGCAGGTTCAAAAACAGCCGTATTAAATACCAAAAACAATAAAGTTGCCGTTATAGGAACAGAAGGAACCGTTAAAAGTAATGCTTATGCAAATGAAATAAAAAAAATAAATAAAAATATAAAAGTATTTTCTCAGGCATGTCCTTTATTTGTTCCGCTTGTTGAGGAAGGTTGGTTTAATTCTCCGATTACCGATGATGTTATAAAATTTTATTTGAAAAACATTATAAATAAAAAAGTGGATACTTTAATTTTGGGTTGTACACATTATCCTTTAATAAAAAAATCGATACAAAAAAATATAGGTAATAAAATAAAAATTATAGATTCCGCAACAGCCGTTGCTTATGAAGTTAAAGACCTTTTAAACAAAAATAAGCTTTATAATAATTCAACCGTTACAGGAAAATATTCCTTTTATGTAAGTGATTCTCCGGACAAGTTTAAAACAATAGGAAGTAAATTCTTTTGTAAAAAAATAAAAACGGTTAAAAAAATGGAGATAAATTAAAAATGAATTATAAGTTATCCGTAACGGATTGGTTTTCTTCGGCTCATTTTTTAAGACAATATAAAGGCAAATGTGAAAATTTGCACGGGCATAATTGGAAAGTGAGGGTATGTGTAAGCGGTAATAAATTAGATAAAACCGGAATGCTTTTGGATTTTACGGACATGAAAAAACATTTAAAACAAATAATGACTTATTTGGATCATAGGTTGTTAAATGAAATAGAACCTTTTGATAAAATAAATCCTACGGCAGAAAATATAGCTGCTTTTATTTTTGAAAAAATGAAAGTTGCCGAGACGGAAAATGCCAAAATACATGAAGTTGAAGTTTGGGAGAGCAGAACATCATCTGCGATAATATCATTATGAAAACGAAAGCCGTAATATTACTATCCGGCGGTTTGGATTCAACAACCGTTTTATATTATGCCTTATCAAAAGGGCTTGATTGCCACTGCATAATTTTTGATTACAATCAAAGACACAGAAAAGAAATTAATATTGCAAAAAAAATTGCAACGGATGCAAAAGCGAAATTTAAAGTTATAAAACTTGATTTAAACTGGAATAAAACATCTCTTATAGGAAAAAATAAAAAAATACCTAACCATAAAACAATAAAAAAAGGTTATATCCCTACGACTTATGTTCCCGGAAGAAATACTATATTTTTATCAAATGCATTGGCTTATGCCGAAACGATTAAAGCAAAATATATTTTTTTGGGAATAAATGCCGTAGATTATTCTTCTTATCCAGACTGTACACCGCAATATTTAAAAGCAATGCAACAGGTTTTTAAGGCATTAAATAACGGCATTGAAATAGTTGCACCGATAGAACATTTTTCTAAAAAAGAAATTATTCAATTGGGTTTAAAATTAAATGTTCCTTATAAAGATACATGGAGTTGTTACAGCGGTACAAAAAAACCTTGCGGCAAATGTGATTCTTGCAAATTAAGGGCAAAAGGTTTTGCCGAGGCAGGTATAAATGACCCCTCTCTTAAATAAAAATTCAATTTACTTCCAATCCTCCAATCCTCCAATCCTCCAATCTTCTAAATTACTCGCTCCAATAAGTGAAATATTTTTTTCATATCAAGGTGAGGGAATATTTGCAGGCATAGGGCAAATTTTTGTGCGTTTTGTCGGATGTAATTTAAAATGTAATTATTGCGATACAAAATATTCGGATAAAATAAATCAAAAAACAAAATTTTTAACAACGGAAGATGTTTATAAATCCATAGTAAAAATTTATTTGAAAAATAAAGATAAATTTTTCGGCAGAAAACCGTCTGTTTCTTTTACCGGCGGTGAACCTTTACTTTATTGTAATTTTTTAGAAACGGTTGTAAAAAAATTAAAAAAAGAAAATTTTGAAATTTATATTGAAACAAACGGAATTCTGTTTAAGGAAATCAAACAATTATATAAATATTGTGATGTAATTGCTGCCGATGTTAAATTAAAATCGGCTTGCGGTAAAAATTTGTTAAATTTACACGAGCAATTTTTAAAAAATTCCAAAAATAAAGTTTTCACAAAAATTGTTATTACAAAAAATGTAACTGAAAAAGAATTTACCGAAGCCGTTTTAACCGTAAGTAAAATATCAAAAAATATTAAGTTGGTTTTACAGCCGTCCGACTTTTCTAAAAAAACAAATATAAACTTAATAAAATGTTATAACATTGCAGCTAAATATTTAAAAGATGTTCGAATATTACCCCAAATGCATAAAATATGGAGTATAAAATAATGCCTTTATATAAAAAAGAGCTGTCGGAATTTGCCCAAAAATTTACAAATATAATAAACGAAACGGAACTTAAAGCCTCTTTTGATGATTCTTCTTTCAGAGATTATCTTGTTCAAATATCAATAAGAAATAAATTAATTTCTTTGGGAAAAATAAATGTTTATTACAAGCCGTCAAAAAATACTTTTTCTTTAGTCAATTCTAATATAAAAAACAAGCAGGATTTGGACATAATAAATATTTGTTGGGATAAAGCCAATAATTTTAAAAGTTATGACAAGCGGACAGGTATTTACGAAGCATTTGTTGACGGTTCTTTTATAAATAACAGAACAGGTTGCGGTGCCGTTATATTTTTAGGTGAAGAAAAAATTAAAGAATTTTCAATGTGTATAGAAGATACTTCTTCAAGACAATTCGGCGGAGAAATAACATCCGTTATGTTGGTGCTTAAATGGTGTTTGCAAAATAATATAAAAAAAATAAGAATAAATTATGACTATATAGGCATAGAATATTTTGCTGACGGTAAATGGACACCTAAAAACGAATTGGCTAAAAATTATAAAAATTTTATTTCTTCAATAAATGGTATTGAAATATATTGGAGAAAAATAGACAGCCACACCGGCAACAGAAAAAACGATATTGCCGACAAACTTGCCAAACAAGCCTGCCTTTTCTAACCTTTGATTGTTGTTTTAGAGTTAAATGTTATTTTGTCTGTTGTCGTTACTAAACCTTCCAATCTTCTAATCTTCCAATCCTCCAATCCTCCAATCTTCCAATTTTCCAATCTTCAAATTTTCCTTTGTGATTTTTTTATAATCTGGTATAATATAGGAGATTATAGTTTTATTATTTCGGAGGAAGTAAAAATTATGATGGTAAC
>Ga0247611_10003158_pt1 | contig 24958 bp, 26 predicted proteins | sample 177DNAGHGhighgp2_FD_192422 | JGI IMG/M metagenome (GOLD analysis project Ga0247611, IMG submission 192422) | Sheep rumen microbial communities from Palmerston North, Manawatu-Wanganui, New Zealand - 1770 DNA GHGhigh gp2 | ecosystem: Host-associated > Mammals > Digestive system > Stomach > Rumen... | reverse complement strand
TTAGAAGATCATAAAGACAAATTTCCTTCTGAACTCAGTGGTGGGGAACAACAAAGAGTTTCTATCGCCAGGGCTTTGGCTAAAAATCCCAAGATTTTGTTGTGTGATGAACCAACAGGGGCTCTTGATAGTGAAACAGGTGCCATGGTTTTAAAAGTTCTCTTATCGATGGCAAGAAATTATCAAAAAACCATTATTATTGTCACCCATAATCAAAACATCGCTAAGATGGCGGACACTATTATTAAAGTAAAATCTGGCCATATTAAAGAAGTTATCAATCAAGATAAACCATTAAGTGTTGATGAGGTGGATTGGTAATTATGCTATTTAAAAAATTATTAAGAACAATTTGGCATTACAAAGCTCAGTTCATCTCCATGATTATCATGGTCCTTTTAGGCGTTGGTGTTTTTGTTGGTTTCCAAGGTGAATGGTATTCTATTGAAAAAGATACTTATTCTTTTTATGATTCCACCGGTTTTGCGGATTATCGCCTTATAAGTGAAGCTGGCTATTCTTTAGAAGAAATGAATAAAATTAAAGAAATTGAAGGAGTAGATAAAGTTAGCCGTTATATTTCAATTAAAACTAATGAAAATAAAGAAAATGATGTTGTCGCGGTCACTATAACCACTGATTATGAAGTATCTGGCTTTAAAGTCATTAATGGTGAACAATATGATGAAAACGCTCTTGATGCTATTTGGATAAGTGACCAATACGCTAATAAAAACAATTATCAATTAAGCGATAATATTACTCTTAAATATGGTTCTATTTCTATAACTGGGCAAATAAAAGGGCTCATTAAATCAAGTGAATATTTAATTTGTACACCTGACGAAAATCAAATGATGCCTGACTTTAACACATATGGTTATGTTTATATTTCTCCTAGAATGTATAAAAGTATTTTAGGAGGATTTGAATTTTATTCTGAAATACATGCTATATCTAGTCTTTCTAAGAAAGAATTTAGTGACTCCGCTAATGAAAAATTGGAAAAGACTAATCTTATCTTAACTAAAGATGAAATCGTTTCATTTTCAGAAGCTCAAGGTGAAGCCGGTGAAGGCAAAACCATGGCCTCGATTTTACCAGTGATCTTTTTAGGCATTGCGATATTAATTATGGCTACTACTATGCAAAGATTAACAATCAATGAAAAAACACAAATTGGTACGTTAAAAGCTTTAGGCTTTAGAGACGCTAAAATTGTTAAACATTACACTTTATTTGGCTTATTTATCGGTGTTGTTGGTTCTATTTTAGGCATTGGTTTTGGCTATTTTATTGCTTGGTTTATTTTTAATCCAAATGGCTCAATGGGTACTTATTTTGATTTGCCAGATTGGAGCATTCATATGCCCTGGTGGACCTTCTTAGTTGTTATCGCGGTTATTTTATTTATGACTTTAATCTCTTATATATCAGCGAAAAATATGCTGAAAGGAACTGCATCAGATGCTTTAAAACCATATACACCTAAAGCGATGAAAAGGTTAAAAATTGAAGACAGTAAAAGCTGGAGAAAATTAAAATTTGCCACAAAATGGAATCTTCGTGATTTATTCCGTCATAAAGCAAGAAGCGGCATGACTTTATTTGGGGTTTTTGGCTGTACAATTTTACTAATTGCATCATTTCTAATGATGGATTCAATGGTGGGCTTTGTTAATAAGTTCTATTATGGTTCGTTAAATTATGAATCACAAATCTCTTTAAAAGAAGAAGCCACTAATGAAAAGGCTTTAGAAATTGTTTCTTATTATGAGGCTGATTATGCCGCGAGCACAAATGTCTCGTTAAATGAAGAAGCAATTGCGATGGACATCTATAATGTGAGCCATAATTACATGCGCTTTTTAGATAAAAATATGAATTATGCTCCTTTAAAAGACGATGGTGTTTATATCGGCCAAAGATTAATGGAATCTAATCATTTAAAAATAGGTGATAATTTTGAAGTCGCAGTTTTTGGTAGTGATATTAAATATACTCTTAAATTAGCGGGAGAGCTTAGAACATTAACTAAAGGCGTTATTATGAGTGAAAAATACGCTATGGAAAAAGGTATTAATTATAAAATTAATCAGATTTACACTAATAAAAATAAAGCCGACATTAATAAAGATACCATTTATAGCGATTATATTAGCACTGTAAAAAGTAGAAACGACATTATCAAATCATTTGATAGTTTTATGGAAGTGATGTATGTGATGATTGGGGCTTTAATCGTTTTATCAATTATTTTAGGTGTTGTTGTTTTATATAATTTAGGAACAATGTCATATTTTGAAAGATATAGAGAATTATCAACTTTGAAAGTTGTGGGCTTTAAGGACAAAAAGATTGGTAAACTCTTAATATCCCAAAATATGTGGTTAACAATCATCGGCTTTTTAATTGGCTTCCCAAGCGGCATTGGAGTAACTTATATTTTAGTTAAAGCATTAGCGAGTGAATATGAAATGAAGTTAATATTTGGTTGGATGACATTTGTCATTCCAATCATCTTAGTCTTTGGTGTTTCTTTATTCGTCTCGTGGCTTGTTTCTAAAAAGAATAAGAAAATCAATATGGTGGAAGCCCTTAAGGTGCCAGAATAATAAAAGAGAAATAAACTAATAGTGTATTTCTAAAAATGTGTGGTAATATATAAAATATGGAAAACAAAAAAGAAGTCAAACTCACTGACGAACAAAAAGAAAAGAAACAAATTGAATTCGAAAATAAGATGATCGATATTCTCTTACCATCCGTTGGTTTAATTGCTTTCTTATTTGGTCTTATTGGTTTTATTCTTACCATCGCTCATAACGTTGGTACCGGTATTTTCCTTTTAATCCTTGCTCTTTTAGGCGCTGGTGGTATTGCCTATGGCGTTCTTAGATACCTCAAATGGAGAAAAGCTAAATACTTCAAAGAAGAAAAAGAACCCGCTGTTGAGCCAGAACCAAAAAGAGAATCTATCTAATTATTTAAGGTTAATTAATTAAAAAGTAGTCTTTCACTAAATCAAAGGCTATTTTTTTAATGGCGGAACGATCTTCTTTAGAGGTGTTTTTCCATTCACTAATTAAAAGAGGAAGCTTTCTAATGGCAAATGGGATAAGTTCTTTTTCACCAGGTAACTTATCAACCCCTAAACGATCTAGATAATCAAATATCGCGTCAATGAATTGGCGTTTCTTTTCTTCATCATAATTATTCAAAGCGTGATTAATAGTGTTAACGATTTTATTTGAATGTTCTGTATAATCGCTTTCATAAACGAAAGAACGATCTTCGATAAGCCAAGAAAAAGCGTCGTGTTGCATTAATAATTTATTAGATGATTTAATAATTTTTTTTTGATGGTATTCAGTCATAATTCTTCCAATGATTGATTCATTAGGAGCATATGAAATTATGTAGTTATCAATCTTTTTATAATTTGTATCATAACAACTTGATGGATAATTTGGTGCATCAAAGGCAAATATGGCTCCTAATCTCTTTTTGTTGTTTAAACCTTTAGCGGCGGTAATAGCGAGTCTTCCACCTTTAGAATGGCCACCTAAATAAATCTTTTTAAACCAAATTTTGCTAGCTATCTCATTAGCGTATTTAATGGCCTCAATTTCGGAAGGAACGATTTCTAAAATCGCCATATTTAAATCTTCTTTCCAGCCTAATACTGTCGCATCAGTGCCACAAAAAGAAATGTAGATTAGATCTTTTAAAATAATAGTGACCGCTTGAAATTGTTTATCAGTAACTTTATCTCTTACTTTTTTAAAATCGAAGAAAATGACTTTGTCATATCTTTTGGATTTACACACTAAGGAGAGGACTTTAATATATTTAAGTTTTCTTTCTGAATCACTTCTAGAAGGAACATAAGCATCAAGATATTTTAATAAATCCACACCTTTGATTTTCTTTTTATCGACTTTAAGTTCATTAAAATCAACATAAGAAATCATTGCCATAACAAGAGCGTCCACTTCATTAAACGACATCTCTTTAAATGACTTATCGTGATATTTATTTAAATAATCTATAACGTCCATGGTTTAATCTTAGCACTTTTAGAAAACTTTACTTACAAATATATCAATATATTATAAAATAATAAGGATTATAAAATAGCAGAGGAAAGAAGAATAAAATGAAGGCTTGGTTAGTTATTAATTCATTTATGGATAATCAAAAGTTCAAGAATCTTTATGGGCTTCTTTCTCTTGCTTTTAAAAAGCATAATGTCTCACTAGAAATCAAAACGGCGAGCGATATTTCTTTAGAAGTGGGCGCTAATATCCAAAATAAGCCAGAGTTTGCTATATTCTGGGATAAAGATATCTATTTAGCGGAACGTCTTGAAAAAGAAGGCGTGAGACTTTTTAATTCCGCAAGAAGTGTTCTTTTATGCGATAACAAAATCTTAATGTATCAAGAACTCGCTAATAAGGGAATAAGAATTCCGCGTACATTCATTGCCCCTAAAACATTTGAAGGACTTAATTATTCAAAGCGTGATTTCTTAAACAAAGTTATAGATGAAATCGGATTCCCAATGATAGTTAAAGAAGCCTACGGCTCCTTTGGTGAACAAGTTTATTTGGCAAATAATAAAGAATCACTAAACAAAATAGTGAACTCTATTGGCTATAAAGATTTTCTTCTTCAAGAATTTATTGCTTCTTCAAAAGGAAGAGATATTAGAATTAATGTTGTAGGTGACGAAGCAATAGTTTCTATGCTTAGAGAAAACAAAAACGACTTCAGAAGCAACATTTCAAGTGGTGGTACTGGCTCTAAATTTGATCCAAAACCAGAATATCTTGATTTAGCGGTTAAAGCCTCAAAAGCATTAGGCTTAGATTTTGCGGGAGTGGATGTTCTTTTTGGTGAAGACGGCCCAATCATCTGTGAAGTTAATTCTAATCCACAGTTTGCTAGCACATTAAAAGCCACTGGTATCAATCTCGCTGATTATATCGCTGAATACATTTTAAAAAGTCTATGAAAAAAGGACTCATAATTTATAACGAGCACGATAAAAAACTCAACGAATGGTTTGTGGAATGTTGTCTCAAAGCATTAAATGATGATGAGTTTTCTTTATTTTATAAAGAAGAAAATGAAGCCTTAGATTATGTCAATAATAATCCAATTGATTTTGTTATCTTTAGATGTCGGAATTATTCTTTGCTTAACAAAATCGAAAAACGTGGCATTAGATGCTTTAATAACACCAAAACAAATAGCCTCGCTAATGATAAATATGAAACTTATTTATTTTTTAAAGAACATGGTTTCCCTTGTTTAGAAACTTCTTTAGATAGTAAAGACATTTCTTTTCCATTAGTTATGAAAAGTTTAGACGGTCATGGTGGCAAAGAAGTTTACTTAATCAATTCTAAAAACGAATTAAAACAAAGCGATAAAGGCTTTATTTATCAAAAGTTCCTTCCTAATAAGGGAGACGTAAGACTCTATGTCTTGAATAAGAAAGTAATCGGTGCAGTTAAAAGAAGCAATGACAAAGATTTCCGTAGCAATTTCTCTTTAGGGGGAGAAGTTGAAGAATATAAAGCATCTACAGAGATGATTGATATTGCAATTAAGATTAGTGAACTATTAGATGCTGATTATATCGGGGTCGATTTTATTATCTATGATAAAGGATTTATTGTTAATGAAATTGAAGATCCTGTGGGCGCTAAAATGCTATATAAAACAACTGGTATAGATGCGGTTAATTTGTTTATAGAGCGTATCAAAAACAGTCTTAAAAATAATTAATTCTAATCGGTAACTCGATTAGATTTTTATTATATGGTACAATAATTATTATGGCTGACGAATTGAATAACCTCGTGTATAACAACACAAATATTACATTCACAAATAACGTGAACAACATTGCCACTAGTGATGAATTAGAAGCCGCTGCTATTTATCAAGATAAAATGGGTACTGTCTATTCAAGAAGTAAACACATCACTAGAGCTTTTAATGTGGCGGGTATTTCTCTTATTCTAACAGCCGCTGCTATTAAAACAGGTAGTATCATCTCAAATGCTTATGTTTTAAATCCACCTTCTCTTGCTAATAAAGAATTCATCGTAGAAAACCATTCTTTTAAAGCGTCATTTACAGTTTCTAATCCAATGAAATACACAATGAGCTATTATCTTTTCATAAATGAAAATGAAGAACCAGTCATTAAAGAAGATTGCACAGAAGCAAAAGAATATACGTTTGAATATAATGAGCTACAAAAAGGTGATAGCGGACATTTTTATATCGAATTTAGCAATAAAGTTGATTATCGCAAGACAATCGAAACATTTAATTTTAAAGTGGAGGATTAATTATGGTAGAAGTTAAAAAAGGTAATTGGTGGGCAAGAAAAACCACTGGTCAAAAGGTTAGTTTTATTATTGGCGCTGTTATTTTCTTATTGTCCTTAGCCGGCTTCATCGTCTTTATGAACGCTAGACAAATATTTGGCGATGAAATGGGCGATTTACTATTTGGTGAAGGCATCAGTAGTGGCTGGGAAGAACTTGGCATTGCCTTAGTGGAAGGCTCCGCTAAATGGGCAATATCTGCCATATTAGTCTTTATGGCCATTGTCTTTATTTTTATCGCCACATTCATCACCCACTTATTTGATAATAAATCAAGAAAAGCCAAAACTATCTCCTCTTTAATTAGATCACTTATTAAATACATCACAATCATTGTTGTGGTTTGCATTATCCTCATTGTCTGGGGTGTTGATGTTATTGGTATCGTCGCTGGTGTTGGCATTTTAACTCTAGTTATTGGTTTAGGCTGTCAAAGCTTAATCCAAGATGTTATAAGCGGCATGTTCATCGTTTTTGACGATTATTTCGCTGTTGGTGATACCGTCATTATTGATGGCTTTAGAGGAACAATTATTGATGTTGGTCTTAAGACCACTAAGCTTCAAGATTTCGGTGGTAACATTAAATCTATTACTAATAGTTCTATTCTCACAGTCGTTAATATGTCTCGTATGAGAAGTGTGGCTTCTGTTACTTTATCCGTTTCATATAATGAAGATGTTGAAAGAGTGGAAGCGCTCATCATTAACGAAATTGAAGAAATCAAAAAGAAAGTACCAAATATTATTGAAGGTCCTTGGTATAAAGGCATTGATAATATTAGTGCTTCTTCAATTGATTTTTTAGTCTTAGCCTTCACGAGTGAAGATAATCGTTTCCAAGTAACTAGAGACTTAAAAAGAGAATTTTATCTTTTATTTAAAAAGAATGATATTCAAATTCCTTATACACAAGTCACTATTAATCCAGAAGATGATAAAAATAGACAAAAAGCCTCTCCTGAAGAAGTGCTTGTGGCCTTAAAAGAACAAAAGAAATTGCGTGGCATAAAAGATGAAGAAGTAGAAAAAAAGAAAAAGAACGTCAAGCAAACAGTGGCTAAAAAAGTTAGAGAATCGCTTGATAAAACCACGAAAGAATTAGAAGATTAGGGACTTAGTCCCCTTTTCTTTTAGAATAGATAAAAGACACCAATTGTTTGAATAATCGTGGACACTAATACAAAGACATGAAAGACACTATGGAATTTTAAATTCTTATGACTAATCGCGTATAACACTGAACCGATAGTGTAAGTGATTCCTCCTAAAAGAATATAGAAGAAACACATTTTATTCATATAAATGAATCCACCAGAATAAACCGCTAACCAGCCCATTAATACATATAAGAAGAAAGCAACTATTCTAGCGGCCTTATGTTTGAAGAAGAAGGCATTAAGAATAATACCAACAAAAGCGCCTACCCATTCAATGATAAGCATAATTAAACCAACAATATGTGAAGTTGATAAAACAAAGCAGATTGGCGTATATGTTCCAGCGATTAATAAATAAATAGTGCAGTGATCTAAAACTCTAAAAAACTTTTTTATATAGCTATCAAGATCTAAATAATGATAAATCGCGCTTATTAAATAAACTGCTCCCATTGAAAAAGCAAATATTAATAAACCAATAAAGTAAAACAAAGATATCTTGTTATTAATAAATAGATTAATAGAAAACAGCAAAACAAAAACGGCCACAGGAAAACCAAGAAGATGAGAAATACTATTAAACGTTTCTTCTTTTTTACTGTAGCTAGGAATTTCAATTTGCGTGATGCTTTCTTTAACTGACATAACTTTTTTCCTTTGGCTAAATATTAAAAAAAGAATAAATAAAAGTCAGTGAACTCATTTATTTAATTTCTCTACTAGTAAATAAAAAGCACTCTCCTAGATTAATTTCTTTTAGTAGAGTGCTACGCTAAAATATAAATATTTTATTTTTGCTTCGCGGCTAAATGGTCTAAGCGATTAGAGGCTTTAAGTTCTTCTTCAAAAGCTTCAGGATTTTTTAAGGAAAAATGTTGATGCTCTTCTTCGGCGAGGATAAAAAATTTAAACGGGGCAATTGTAACATGAGCGCATGTACCAAGCTTTTCTTGGACCGCTAAGGCCTTCTTAATGAAGAGTTCTTTTTCTTCATCGTTTTGATAGTAAAGGGCTAAAGAATAAGAATGGCCACGGTCAATACCTTGCCCGCCATCATCTAAAACATCAACATATGCAAAATATAAATCGATTAATTTATCTAAAGAAATAACGTTTTCATCATAGATGATTTCTACGCTTTCTCGATGGCCGGTCTTTTGGGCTTTGACATCATAATAAGTGACATTTCTTTCATCTCCACCTGAATAACCACAGTTAGTTTCTTCAACGCCATCTTGCATTAAAAAATAATCACCAATGCACCAAAAGCATCCACCCGCTAAATAAAGTTTTTTCATATAAATAACGTGGCTAATACCTTAGCCATCTCCTCGAGTAACTCTTTATCTTTATTAGTAAATCTATTAAAAATAGGGGCATCAATATCGATGACCGCTTTGACTTCGTTATTAACTATAATAGGGGTCACAATTTCGCTTTTTGAAGCGCTAGAACAAGCAATATGACCAGGGAATTCATTAACATTAGGAACAATAATTGTTTCCTTTTTAGAGGCAGCCACTCCACACACTCCTTTATTAAAAGGAATAATAGTGCACGCTACTTCTCCTTGAAACGGTCCTAAATATAAAGTTTCATCTTTAGCGATATAAAAACCACACCAATTGATATTTTCGAGTTGATTAAGTATCGCACTAGCGTTACTTAGATTACTCATAAGTGGTAATTTAGGATCAATAAGCGCTTTAAGTTGTTCAACTAATATATTCATATTGTGATAATAACGCATTTTTAAATGTTTACAAAAATAAATGCTTAAAAGTTTATTTCTTTATTTTATAAATAACTTTAATTATGATTATTAGCATGAAAAGAATTTTAATCATTGGTTGTCCTGGAAGTGGCAAATCTTATTTTGCGAAAAGACTAGGGGAAATTACTAAACTCCCTGTCATCCATATGGATAATATTTATTGGAAAAAAGATAAGACTTCTATTTCCAAGGAAGAATTAATGAAAAAGCTTCAACCATATTTAGAAAAAGATGAATGGATTATTGATGGTAACTACCATCATACTTTAACTCAACGTTTAAAATACGCTACTGATGTCTTCTTTTTAGATATTCCTAGAGAAGAATGTATTAAAGGGATGTTAGAAAGAATTGATATTGAAAGAGATGATATCCCTTGGATAGAAACTAGAGAAGATGCCGAAGAATTAATCGCTTGGACAGAAGATTATGAAAAGCGTCATAAAGTAGAAGAAGAACAAATGCTCAAAGAAAATAAGCAAGTCGTGGTCCATCGTTTTAAAAGCCGCGACGAAATAAATGCTTATTTAGAAAGTATAAAAAAATAATCCCTTTTTGAAAGGGATTTTATTTCGCTAAGGAAACGATGTCCTTACCTTTTTGTTTGGCTATTCTATTCGCGGAGTCCGCGAGTTCAAGGACGTGATTAAAGTTAAATGAATTATCAACTGGAATAACAACTGCCCCAATTGAGATTGTGATATGGAAAGAAGGATGTTCTTCAAATGTATCAACTGCGACATAGGCGCGATATTTTTCTGCAAGTCTTACTAAACGATCTTCATCGATGTTTTTAAAACATACGACGAATTCATCCCCACCCCAACGGCAGACGAAAGCCTCATTTTCACTTTCTAAAGTTTTAGCGATTTTAGTTAAAACGGCATTACCAAAGAGGTGCCCGTATTGATCATTAACACTTTTAAAGCCATCAACATCAATGAATAAACATCCTAAAGAGGCGATTTCAGCGCGATTATTATAGATTTCGTTTAAATACTTGGCTAAGTAATTTTGGTTAGCGACATTAGTCAAAGAATCGTGTAATGAGACAAATTCATAGTGTTCATTAATACTCTTTAAGCGAGTGGCGTTAGCTAAACGGAGAAGTTCGGCTACAAAACCCATAATCATACAAACGATATAAACAAGAGTGATACGAAGTCTAAAGTCTACTGATAATGAACCTGGGTATTTAAGCATTTCATTAACTGGTGTCCAAAATAAAACAATGATGACCACAAACATTGGGATCGAACAAACTAAACCTTCAAATATACCAAAGGTAATAAATGAAAAGGCGGGAATTAATATAATCCAGAAATATAAGAAGCCATCTGGTGCGCCATCATAAGATAGATAAGTAAAGAAAGCCACAACACCAGCGACAAAGATATAACCATAAATATCGTGATTCTTTCTATTTAACAAAGTTAAAAAGAAGATAGCGGTGGAGAAAATATGAACACCCGCTAATACGAAAGCCATGAGTTTTTCCTTATCATCAATGAAATGAGGAATAGCGGCAATCATAGAGATGACAGAAAGCATGAATGAAAGAAGCAACAAAGAAAATGCTTTACGGAAGCCATCATCGACTAAACTATTAATTACTCTATTAGCAAGTTGCTTAAAACTCATGTGCATATTTTAGCGCAGGTGGTTTTATATAACAATGCTATTTTGCGAGATTTGACCGAAAATATTTTGCTTTTCTAAGTATTTGTTCTTTAATAAAAGAAAATTGTTCAGTATAATCATATTGCTCATGGGACCCATTTGGGCCTATAGGGGGACATTATGAATAAAAGAATTACGACTCAGCAAATAGTGGGTACAGGCCTACTTTTAGCTCTTGAAATCATTACGCAGATAATTGGAAATTATCTACAAATTGGACCAGTCAACTTTAACTTATCACTTGTGGCAGTTGTACTTGCCGCTGTCTTATATGGACCATTATCAGGAGCAGTGTTGGGCTTTTTTAATGGCATTATCGTTTTATTTTCACCATCAACATTAGGCTTATTTATGCCAATTAGCCCTGTTGGTACAGTCTTAGCTTGCTTATTGAAATGTACATTAGCTGGTTTAGCAGCGGGTTTCATCTTTAAGTTATTTAAAAATAAACTCAATATCGTTGGCTTAATACTCGCTAGTATTTTAGTACCCGTTATTAATACTGGGCTCTTCTCAGTCTTTGCTTTAATTTTCTTCCGTCCTTTCTTAGAAAGCGGCGTTAGCGAAACATTCCCAAATATCGGAGCCTTCTTAATATTCGGTGTGATTGGTATCAACTTCATCGTGGAAATTGTTTCCACAACCGTAATCTCCACTCCACTTGGAATGGTTCTCTTAAAAAGAGAAAAAGTCGCAAAGTAAAGTTCTTTATTTTTAGACCTAATTAAATTATTATTTAAATATGCAAAAACCATTAGCGGATTTATTACGTCCACAATCTTTAGATGACATGGTCGGTCAATCCCATCTTTTAAGCAAGGGAACCGTTTTTCGTAAGAGTGTTGATTCAGGTAAAGTGAACAACATGATTTTCTATGGACCTCCAGGAGTTGGTAAAACAACTGTCGCTAATATCATCGCTAAAAACTCTAATCTCACTTTGCATAAATTAAACGGCACGAGTGCTTCAATTGATGATATTAAAAATGTCATTAAAGAAGTCGATAGTTTATTAAATACAAAGGGCATTTTACTCTATTTGGATGAAATCCAATATTTAAACAAAAAACAACAACAATCCCTTTTAGAATTTGTGGAATCTGGCGATATTACACTCATTGCCTCCACAACAGAAAACCCATATTTTTATATCTATCCCGCTTTATTATCTCGTTGCACAGTATTCGAGTTTAAATCGCTACAAGTAGATGATGTGAAAGAAGGACTTTTAAAAGCTGGTAAACATCTTAGTTTAACTTATGAAGATGAAGCTTTAAATAAACTCGCTCTTGCCAGTAACGGCGACATGCGTAAAGCGCTCAACAATTTAGATTTCATTTATAGTGCTCTTAAAAAGAGCAAAGTTGTCACTTTAGCGCTCGTTGATCAACTTATTGATAAGGCTAATATCGTTTATGATAGGGGCGAAGATAAACACTTTGATACATTAAGCGCATTCATGAAATCTTTAAGAGGCAGTGATCCTGATGCCGCTTTATTCTATTTGGCTAAGTTATTAAGTGGTGGCGATATAATCGCCGCATCGAGAAGACTTCTTTGTTCAGTAACTGAAGATGTTGGTTTAGCTTATCCGCAACTCATTCCAATCGTTAAAGCATGCGTTGATAGTGCTCTTCAACTTGGTATGCCTGAAGCAAGATTACCACTTGCGAACGCCACAATTTTAATCGCGACAGCCCCTAAGAGTAACGCTGCTTGTTTAGCGATTGATGAAGCCCTTAATGACATCGCTCAAGGCAAGGGAAATAGTGTGCCTCGTCAACTACAAAATACCCACTTTGATGGGGAAGATGCGAAGGTTAAAGGACAACATTATATCTATCCTCATGACTATCCAAATCACTGGGTTGAACAACAGTATTTACCAGATGATTTAAAGAAGAGAAAATACTATATCTATCAGGACAATAAATACGAACAAAATCTTAAAGAATATTGGGATAAAATCAAGAAAGGAAAATAGTGTAATTTATTAATTCTACTCATTAACTACTAATATTACACTTACTTAAAAATGGACTCACTTAAGACATTAATGGATAAAAAGCAATATGATTTGGTCATTAAATTGACTGAAAACAGCAATGATTCAATTGCCTTATTTTATCGTTTGTCTGCTTTTATGGCGGTAGGTCAAAGTGAGAACGCTTTAAATCTCATTAAAACAAAACGATTAATCCTTCAAAAAAACCTCTCTTTATTAGTGAAATTTCACATCGAAATCTTATGCTTATTAGGTCGTTTTGATGAGGCTTATGAAGAGCTTAAATACTATCAAGATTTACCTTATGAAAATCAAGAAGTTGAAGAGATCCTCCGTTCTATGCCAACTTATATTAGAGAACAAGAAAAAGCTAGTTTTGGTAGAAAACCCATCGATGAAGATGAAATAAGAAAAAGATTAATGAGTAACAAAGACGAAGATGTCTTAGCGGCCCTAGATGAAATCAAAAGTTTCCCTATCAATAACTATTTAATTAATTTATTAAAGTTAGTACGTTCTCATCCTCGTCAAGTCATCCGCTGTTTCGCGCTCTTATTACTCGTGAACGCCAAATACGATAAAGAAGTTGATTTCTTATACTTTGATAAGATGAAGAAAGTCATTCCTTCCATGCTTCCAGAACCATTTAATGTGCCTGGTTTTGACAACTTAGAAGCGGTGATGTTTGCTATGCAAAACGAGTATCGTGACCCAAGTGTCGCGCAAAATGCGTTGCATGTATTATCTTCCTATTTACTCTTTATTTATCCAGAACAAATAAGTCTTAGTAAAGAAGAAGTCATCGTTATCTTTGGTTATGTTTCTAAACACCTTTTACAAATCGACACTAGTGATTTAGAAGATGTTTGCGAGCAAAAAGGTTTAGATTTTGATAAAATCAACGCTCAAATCAAAGAAATTGAAGAAGATTTGAATAATTTCTAAATAGTAAAAATGCGCACATTTATTAACAAGCATGTGTTTTGCTTGTTTTTTCTTTTATGCACGTGCTATATTTATACACGCCCGTAAATATTGAAAGGAAATTACAATCATGGAAAGAAAAGTAACAAAATTAGAACATTGCCATACCGAAGTACTTGTCACTGTTGATAAAGATCTTTGGAAAAAGGCACAAGATAAAGCTTTCAATAAGCTTGCTAAAGACGTCACAATCGACGGCTTCCGTAAAGGAAAAGCTCCACTTAATATGGTCAAATCTCGTATCGATCAAGGTAGAGTTTATAACGAAGCTATTAATGACGTTTTAGATCCTGTTTACCGCGATATTCTCGAAAACGAAAAACTTCAACCAATGGCGAGACCATCCTTCGAAGTCACAAAATTAAGCGATGATGAATTAGAAATCAAAGTCATCATCGTCACTCGCCCAGAAGTTGAACTTGGTAAATATACTGGATATAAATTAGGTAAAGAAGAAGCTTCCGTCACCGATGAAGAACTCGATGCTTCCTTAGCCGAACTTCGTAAACAAAACGCTACAATCGCACCAAAAGAAGGCCAAGCTGAAAATGGTGATATCGTCGTTATCGACTTTGAAGGCTCTGTTGATGGTGTCCCATTCGAAGGTGGTAAAGCTGAAAACCACGAATTAGAATTAGGTTCCCATTCCTTCATCGCTGGCTTTGAAGAACAACTCGTTGGTGCTTCCGCTGGTATCGAAGTTGATGTTAAAGTCAAATTCCCAGATAACTATGGTCCAGATGAAATCGCTGGTAAAGACGCTGTCTTCCACGTTAAAGTTAACGAAGTTAAACAAAAAATCTTACCAGAACTCGATGACGAATTCGTTAAAGAACTCGGTATGCCAAATGTTGAAAACGTCGAACAACTTAAAGCAGCTCGTCGTGAACAACTCTTAAAGAGCAAAGAAAATAACAACAAACGTCAATACTTAGATAAACTCTTTGAAGAAATCAGAAAAGATTCCAAATTCGATATTCCAGAAGAAATCCTTGCTGAAGAAACTGAAAATCGTAAAAAAGATATGGAACAAAGATTAAAACAATCTGGTATTGATCTCGAACAATATCTTGTTTTAACAAGAACAACTGAAGAAGACTTAAAGAAACAACTCGAAGCTGAAGCTCAAAAAGGTCTTGAATCTTGGTTAGTCTTAGACACAGTTGGTCAAAAAGAAAACATCAACATCACTGATGAAGAAGTCGAATTCGAACTCGCTAAGATGGCGGATCAATATAAGATGAGCATTGACCAAATCAAACAAGCATTAGGTCAACAAATCTCTCAATTCAAGGGCAACCTTGTCATGAGCAAGATTGAAGATTATCTCTTCCAAAACAATCAATAATTTTAATTTAAAATTACATACGGAGGTCAATTTATGAACGAAGGACCCCAAAATCTCCTCTTACCATTACTTCCTACTAGAAGTTTTGTCCTTTTTCCATCAACTATTCAACCAATAGAAGCTGGAAGAGCCTTTTCCATTAATGCCATTCGCGCTGCACACTTACAAGCAGATTCACTTCTTTTTGTGGCGTGCCAAAAGAATCCAAATGATGACAATATCGATTTTGATAACATTTATCATTATGGTTCTTTATGCCGTATCGTCTCTATCGTTGAAAAAGGTGACTTAGTCCGCGTTAGAGTGGACGTGGTTGAAAGAGTGAAACTCAATTCATTATCCTATGATAATGCTAACGGCTATTTTGTCGCTGAAGGTACGATTGATAAGATTCCACCAGTCGATGATTTAACTAATGATTCAATCATTCGTGCGATTGTTGAAAAACTTAACAATTTACCAAACGTCTTATCTTTATTAAATAAGTCCACACTTAATTTAGTTAATAAGACTAAAGACGCTAGTTCCTTATGCTATATTCTCGCTAGTAACTTACAAGGTTCTACTGAAGAAAAACAAAGCATTTTAGAATGTAACAATGTTAACGATTTGATGGAGAAGATTGTTTTACTTCTCTCTGGTGAACAAACCAAAGCCCAAATCGAAGAAAACATCGCTAATAGTGTCCGCGAATCTAGCGAAAAAGCGCAAAAAGAATATTTCTTAAGAGAAAAATTAAAAGCTATTAAGAAAGAACTCGGTGAGGATACTGATGGTAATAATTCCCCAGAATCCATTTTAGAAAAGATTGAAAAGAATCCTTACCCAGAAAACATCAAGAAAAAAGTCAAGTCCGAACTTAATAAGTTCGATATGATGCCTCAAGGTTCTCTTGAAGCTGCTTTGATTCAATCTTATTTAGATGTCTTACTTTCCATCCCATGGTGGGAAAAGACTGAAGATGATGAAGATTTAAAACACGTGGAAAAGATTTTAGATGAAGACCATTATGGTTTAGAAAATCCTAAGAAACGTATTATTGAATACTTAGCCATTAAGAAACTTACTGGTAATTTAAAATCACCAATTCTTTGCTTCTATGGCCCACCAGGAACTGGTAAAACTTCTTTAGGTAAGTCCATTGCTAGAGCTTTAGGAAGAAAATTCTTTAAAGCCTCTTTAGGTGGTATTTCTGATGAAGCGGAAATCCGTGGACATAGAAGAACTTATGTCGGTTCTCTTCCTGGCCGCATCATTCAAGGCATGAGAAAAGCGGGAGTGACTAACCCTGTGTTTTTACTCGACGAAGTCGATAAACTCGCTTCTAGCTATAAAGGCGACCCCGCTAGTGCCCTTTTAGAAGTCTTAGACCCAGAACAAAATAACCAATTTAACGATAACTATGTGGAAGAACCATATGATTTAAGCGATGTCTTATTCATTTGCACCGCGAACTATTTAGAAAATATTCCTGGTCCACTTAGAGATCGTTTAGAACTCATTCAACTTTCTTCTTATACCGAAATTGAAAAGATGCACATCGTTAAGGAACACTTAATTAAAAAGCAAATTGAAATTAACGGTTTAAAAGATGAACAAGTTGAATTCACTGATGACGCCATTAGATTCATCATTCGTGCTTACACGAGAGAATCAGGTGTCCGTGAACTTGAAAGAAAGATTGCTTCTTGCTTAAGAAAAGTCGCTGTTAACTTTGTGAAAGATCCTAATATTGGTAAGACCATTATTAACGAAGACAGAGTTAGAGAGTTCTTAGGTACACCAATTTTTGAAGATTCACATAAAGAAAAAGAACCACAAATCGGTGTTGTTACTGGCTTAGCTTATACCGAATATGGTGGTGATATTCTTCCAATCGAAGTCAATTACTTCAAAGGTAAAGGCGCTTTAATCTTAACCGGCCATTTAGGCGATGTTATGAAAGAGAGTGCTTCTATCGCCCTTGACTATGTCAAGAGTAATGCGGAATTATTCCAAATTGACCCAGATATCTTCCAAAATAACGATATTCACATTCACGTGCCAGAAGGTGCTGTACCAAAAGATGGTCCAAGTGCTGGTGTAGCGATGACATGTGCTATTATCTCTTGCTTAAGCAAACGTCCTGTTTCTCCAGATGTCGCTATGACAGGTGAAGTAACATTACGTGGCCAAGCTTTACCAATCGGTGGTTTAAGAGAAAAATCTTTAGCCGCTTTAAGATGTGGTATTAAAACAATTATCGTACCAAAAGAAAACAAGAAAGATGTCGATGAACTTCCTCAAGAAGTAAAAGACAACTTAAAGATTGTTTTCATGACCAAAGTTGAGGATGCAGTAGAAATCTGTTTTGTAAAATAATGATTAATTTTACTAACGTTAACTTTGTTAAATCATGCCCAAACCGCAAAGAAAAACCTCAGGACGTCAAACCTGAGGTTTTGGTAGTGGGTAAGTCTAACGTTGGTAAATCATCCTTAATTAACGCTTTATGCGCTAAAAAACGCTTAGCTTTTACTTCTTCTAAACCAGGTCATACGCGTTTACTTAACTATTATGATGTTGATAAACATTTCTATTTAGTGGATGCTCCTGGATATGGCTACGCTAAAGGTGGCATTGATTTAGACCGTTTATTCGCCGAAATGATGGATTCATATTTTGATAAAAATAACGATCTCAAATTAGTGCTTATCCTTTTAGATAGTAGAAGAGAAATTAGTAACGATGATCAAGAAATCATCGATTATGTCAAAGAAAGTGGTTTTCCATATTTCATTATCGTCACTAAAGTCGATAAGATTAATCAAAAAGAAAAAGCGGCAATGAATAAGCGCATTAAAGAACAAGAATTTAACCCTGAATGTGTATTTTACACATCTTCTTTAGATAACAAGGGTTTAAATGAACTAAAAAAAGGGATTGAGAAAAGCCTTTGATTTAGTATAATAAATGCATCCGGTGAAGAAGAGGAGTAATCTATCCCTTCACTTATAGAGAACTGAGGATGGTGGAAGCTCGGTAGTGGAAATAGATGAAGGTCGCTTTGGAGGATTAGCAAACCTAGCGAAAATAGGTTAATGAAGTGCATGGACAAAGTTCATGAACTAAGGTGGTACCACGCGGAAGCGTCCTTAGAGAGGGCGTTTTTATTTTTTGGAGGTAAAAAATATGCTCGATAAACGTTATGACCATACATTGGTCGAAGCTAACAAATATGAAAAATGGAAGAAGGCAGGCTATTTTGCTAGTGGTGATATTTCTAAAAAGCCATTTAGCATTGTTATACCTCCACCAAATGTTACCGGTAAACTTCATATCGGTCACGCTTTAGATACCACAATTCAAGATATCATCGCGCGTTATAAAAGAATGCAAGGTTATGATGTCTTATGGCTTCCAGGTATGGATCACGCAGGTATCGCTACCCAAGCCAAAGTTATGGAAAAACTTAGAAAAAACGGCATTGATACAACAAAAATCAGCCGTGAAGAGTTCTTAAAGTGGGCTTGGAGTTGGAAAGATGAATATGCTGCGAGCATCCATGAACAATGGGCTCAAATGGGATTATCGCTCGATTACAATAAAGAAAGATTTACTCTTGATGAAGGATTAAATTACGCTGTTAGAACAGTGTTTGTAACTCTATATAATAAAGGATTAATATATCAAGGCGAAAGAATCATTAACTGGGATCCAGTCCAAATGACCGCCCTCAGTAACGTTGAAGTTATTCACCAAGACGATAAGGGTTATATGTATTATTTTAAATACCCAATCGTCGGTAGTGATGAATCCTTAATCGTCGCCACAACTAGACCAGAAACCATGTTTGGTGATGTCTGTGTAGTGGTGAATCCAAAAGATAAAAGATACACAAAATATCATGGAATGAAGGTTATTAATCCTGCTAACCATGAAGAATTACCAATTATTTGCGACGAATACGTTGATATCGAATTTGGAACAGGCGCGATGAAATGTACACCTGCCCATGATCCAAATGACTTTATCATCGGTCAAAAATATGGCTTAGAAATGCCTATTATCTTTAATAAAGATGCCACCATGAATGAAAAGTGCGGCGAATACCAAGGCATGGACCGTTTCGTTTGCCGTGAAGCTCTTATTAAAAATATTGAAAAAGAAGGTAACTACGTTAAGAAAGAAGAAATCGTTCACCCAGTCGGACATAGTGAAAGAAGCAACGCTGTTGTTGAACCAATGCTTTCTAAACAATGGTTTATTAAAATGCGTCCTTTAGCGGATCAAACCTTAGCTAATCAAAAGAAAAAGAAAGATAAAGTTAACTTTGTTCCAGAAAGATTTGAAAAAGTCTTAATTCAATGGATGGAAAAAGCCGAAGACTGGTGCATTTCTCGTCAATTATGGTGGGGTCACCGTATTCCTGCTTATTACAATAAGCATACAGGCGAAGTCAAAGTCTTAATGGACCCACCAAGCGATATGGAAAACTGGACTCAAGAAGAAGATGTTCTTGATACTTGGTTCTCTAGCGCTCTATGGCCATTCTCTACAATGGGTTGGCCAAACAAAACGGCGGATTTAGAGAGATATTTCCCAACCGATGTTTTAGTTACTGGTTATGACATTATCTTCTTCTGGGTTAGTAGAATGATCTTCCAAAGCTTAGAAATGACTAAAGTTAGACCATTTAAAGAAGTTGTCATTCACGGCATCGTTCGTGATGAATTAGGTAGAAAAATGTCGAAAACATTAGGTAACGGCGTTGACCCAATTAAAGTTATCGCTGATTATGGCGCTGATGCTCTTAGGTATTTCTTAACCACTAACTGCACTCCAGGTCTTGATATGCGTTATATCGATGAAAAAGTGCAAGCGGCTTCTAACTATTTAAATAAAATTTGGAACTCCGCGCGTTATGTCTTATCAATCCTTGGTGAAGACTTTATTGAGACAAAATTAAACAAAAAGGATTTATCCGTGCTTGATCAATGGATTATAAATCGTCTCAATGAAACAATTAAAAACATCACCATGAATATGGAGAAATATGACTTCAATGCAGCGAGTAACCACTTATATAACTTCGTTTATGATGATTTCTGCTCACAATACTTAGAAATGAGTAAAGTCGCTCTAAATAGCGATAATGAAAAGAGCAAACAAGTGACAAAACAAGTCTTATTAACTTGCTTGAAGAATATTATTCTTCTTATCTACCCATATACTCCATTTATCGCCGAAGAATTATATTGCTCACTTCCAAACCATTTAGATTCTGTGATGCTTGAAAGCTATCCAAAATATGATGCTTCTTTAGTCGATGATAGTAAGGACTACCAAGTCGAATTATTATTCAATCTCATTAAAGACGTGCGTAACTATAAGATTGAGAATAAACTCGCTCCTAACGCTAATCTAGATTTATCCTTATTACTTAAAGAACCAGTGTTTGATGATTTCTTAAGTTATCTCAAACGTTTCTCTTTCTCTAATATAAATATTATTAAGGATAGTAATGAACATAAAAATGGTGAAAGCCATATCTATCACGAAGCAGAGTTATATATTGTTAACGAAGCTGGTAAAGATGAAATGAAGGCACGCCTCAATAAAGAAATCGAAGCTTTGAATAATGAAATTAAGCGCTGCCAAAATATGCTTAATAATCCATCTTTCTTAGCTAAAGCTCCTGCTGAAAAGGTTTCTCTTGAAAGAGAAAAGTTACAAAAACACCTTGATAACTTAGCGGTCTTAGAAGAAAAATTAAAGAATTTATAAAAAAATCCGTACTTTTTTCAAAAAGCCTCCCTATATGTAAAAGTAGAGGAGGTTTTTTTATGAAACAACATTTATTAACCGAAGAAGAAATGAAAAATCACTATGTCGGTGAAGCAGTAACATTAACCGCTGTTATGGCCATAGTGGCAGTAGCGGTCATGGCTGTTGTCATTTATCGTTTGTTCCGTTCTAGTAAGGGCGGGGTCAATGTTCCTGGCGGTTGGAAATTCTCTTGGGCATAATGAGTAGAATTAAAGATCTATCCATCATTGATAAACCAAGAGAAAAAGCACTCCGTTTTGGTATTGAAACACTAAGTGATGAAGAACTTTTAGCGTTAATTATTAATTCTGGAATCGTTGGCTATTCATCTTTAGATATTGCAAGAGACATATTAAATGATTGCCATTATTTATCGGAATTACTCTATAAACCAAGCGAATATTTTAAATCATTCAAAGGGTTAAAAGACGCTAAAGCATTGAAGCTAGTGGCGGCCTTAGAAGTGGCTAAAAGAATTAATGAAAAACAACACTTACTGCAAGAAGAAAATACGGTCATTGATAGTGCTTCCTTATACAAAAGATATTCTCTTTCATTAGCCCATTTGAAACAGGAAGTTTTAGTCATCATTATTCTTAATAAGAATAAAAAGATAGTGTATGAGAAGATTTTGTATCAAGGAAATGACGCTAATATCACCGTTGATTTTCGTCAAATTATTCATCTTTTAGTGATGCACAATGCCTATTATTTTTATCTCATTCATAACCATCCAAATAACACGACATACCCCAGTGAATTTGACACTGAATTCACAGAAAAAATCATTCAGAAAGCTCGAAATGTAAATGTGGAATTACTTGATCATCTAATCATAACTTTGAGCGGATACTATTCATTTCTAGAGGAGACATTCTTTCCTAATTCATAAAAATTAGAAAAATAGTGAAAATTATTGTTGAAGCGTTTTATAACTTATGTTATATTACATGCGTTGTCGCCTCACTAGCTACAACCGCATAGAAAAGGTTAACAAACTTGTTAAAGTGCCTTCATAGCGAGTACTTAGTGATGAAATAAAGGAGGGACATTATGTACGCAATTATTGAAACTGGTGGAAAACAAGTCCGCGTTGAAGTTGGCTCCAAAATTTACGTCGAAAAACTCGATGCCGAAGTCGGTTCAACAATTACCCTCGACAAAGTTCTCCTTATCGGAGACAAAGCTGTGAAAGTTGGCACACCATACTTAGATGGCGCCAAAGTTACAGCCAAAGTCGAAAAACAAGGTAAAGGTAAAAAAATCCGCGTCTTCAAGTACAAAGCAAAAGCGAACGAACACAAGACCATTGGTCATCGTCAACCTTATACTTGCTTAGTAGTTGAAAGCATCAATGGCTAATCATGATCAAAGTCAAAATTGGCCACGCATCTAATAATCAAGTTAACTTCTTGGAAGTTAAGGGCCACGCTAATAGCGCTCCTCATGGTGAAGATATCGTCTGTGCAGGAGTCAGCGCTATCTTAGGTGGAGGATTCAATAATCTAATCAACTACAAAGATTATGAATTAAAGCTTGATGAAGGCTATGCATTATTCAAAGCAAATAGCGAATTAGATGCCCACGATGAAGTAGTGATAGAAACAATTATTTGTGGGTTAAAGTCAATCCATGAATCATATCCTAAATTCATCGAAATCAAAACCGATAAATGATTCGGTAGAAAAGAGGTATTCAAGATGTTATTTAAATTAAATCTCCAACTCTTTGCTAGTAAAAAAGGTGTCGGTTCCACAAAAAACGGACGTGATTCTGCAGGTCGTAGACTTGGTGCTAAAGTCGCTGATGGACAATGGTGCCATGCTGGTAGCATTATCTACCGTCAAAGAGGAACAAGAATTTACCCAGGTGTTAACACCAAAAAAGGTAAAGATGACACAATCTTCGCAACATGCAACGGTGTCGTTAAATACGAACGTTCTGGCAAAGATAGAACAGTTGTGAAAGTCGTTCCACAAGACTAATTGTAAAAAAGAACATTAAGACCACATAAAATTGTGGTCTTTTTGTATGTAATTCTATATAATAGAAAGAGAATTAGAATTATGTTTATTGATCGCGCTGTTATTGAAGTTAGAAGTGGTAAAGGTGGCGATGGCGCCATTGCCTTTTTACATGAAAAATACGTCGCTAAAGGTGGACCAGCTGGAGGCAATGGAGGCCGTGGTGGTTCAATCTTTTTAAGAGCGAGTAAAACGATCAACACTTTATTTAATTTCCGTCATAGTAAAACCTTTATCGCTAACGATGGTGAAAAAGGCGGCATTAAAAATCAATATGGTAGATATGCTGAAGATGTCATTGTTGATGTCCCAATTGGCACAGTTGTTTTCGAAGAAAAAGACCATGTATTTTTAGGCGACTTAAATGAAGATGGAAAAATGATTCGCGTCGCTAGAGGTGGAAGAGGTGGAAGAGGTAATTCCTGCTTTAAGAGTTCCACTAACCGCGTTCCAAAGATTGCGGAAAACGGCGAACCAGGTGAAAGAAAAAGATTAATTCTAGAATTAAAATTATTAGCCGATGTCGGTTTAGTCGGTTTCCCAAGCGTTGGTAAATCAACATTATTAAGCGTTGTTAGTGCCGCTCGTCCAGAGATTGCTGATTATCCATTTACCACAATTGTGCCTAATTTAGGTGTCGTTTCCGTCAAAGATGGATCCTCATTCGTTATGGCGGACTTACCAGGATTAATTGAAGGTGCGCATCAAGGCAAAGGCCTAGGCTTACAATTTTTAAGACACATTGAAAGATGCCGTTTAATCGTTCATGTTTTAGATATGTCAGAAACTGGACGTGACCCATATCAAGATTATTTAATCATCAATAAAGAGCTCGAAGCCTATGGCTTTGCTTTAGATAAAAGACCGCAAATCATCGTCGCTAGTAAGATGGATGAAGAAGGCGCTGAAGCTAAACTTAAGGTTTTAGAAAAGCAAATTGGAAAACCAATTATTCCAATATCTGCCATTACTGAAGAAGGCATTGATAAATTACTTTATAAATGTGCTGAACTTCTTAAAGAAACACCTTTATTCCCATTATTCGATGAAAAAGAAGAAGAACTTGATCATAAGACCTATACTCTTGAGGAAGAAGAACCATTCTTCACTGTTCAAAGAATTAAAAACCATGTTTGGAGTATTGGTGGAGAAAAGATGCTTAAGTTCTATCGTATGACTAATATTTCCACTGATGAAGGTATGATGATTTTAATGAGTAAAATTCGTGCTTTACGCATCGATGATGTTTTAGAAAATATGGGTGCAGAAGACGGGGATACAGTTATCTTAGATGACTTCGAATTTGAATATGTGAGGTAGTTATGAACCTAGCTAATTACATTAAAGAAATAGAAAAGTTTTTGTTTAATTATCTAAAAGATACACGCTGTGAAACATTTGTTTTAGGTGTATCTGGTGGTGTTGATTCTTCTTTAGTGGCCGCTTTATGTAAAGATGCAGTCGGTAAAGAACATTTACATTGTCTCATCATCCCAATTGAATCATCTGAAGAAGATATAAAAGATGCCATCACGTTAGTTAAAGATCTCAATTTACGTTACGACATCATTGATGCCACTGAGACTTTTTATAACTATGCTAAAGAGTTCAAAAAGAACGGTTATGAAATGGATAAATCAACTTTAGGTAACCTTAAAGCAAGAATTAGAATGTCGATTCTATATGCCTTTGCCCAAGAAGAAAAAGGCTTAGTTGTCGGTACGGATAACGCTGACGAAAGATACGTCGGTTATTATACGAAGTAAGGT
>Ga0247611_10003156_pt1 | contig 24964 bp, 28 predicted proteins | sample 177DNAGHGhighgp2_FD_192422 | JGI IMG/M metagenome (GOLD analysis project Ga0247611, IMG submission 192422) | Sheep rumen microbial communities from Palmerston North, Manawatu-Wanganui, New Zealand - 1770 DNA GHGhigh gp2 | ecosystem: Host-associated > Mammals > Digestive system > Stomach > Rumen... | reverse complement strand
TCAAACTCCTTGTTCTTTTCGCCTCAGCCTCTTGACGGTCAATTTCCTTTGTTCTATCTCTATTGATAGCCTGTCTTTCATCGGCGGCTTTGATAAGTGCTACAGCGGCCCTTTCCTGTTCCTTTGCGGCTGATACCAACCCAGCCCCAGCACCAACCAAACCACCTACAGCGGCCCCCATAGGCCCTGCAAGCATAGCACCCGTTGCGGCCCCAGCCAACCCACCTTGAATGGCACTTCCTGCAAGCCCCTGTGCGCTTGCAGACATTCCTAATTGGTTGCCAACATAACCACCCAAGGCTTTACCAGTATCACTATTGATGAACTGCCCTGCAAGGCCGATTGCCTGACCAAGTTTAATGTCTTGAACAGATGTGTTAATCTTGGCTATCTTCTTAGCGGTCTTGTCAGCCTCTTGACCAACTTTCTTTAGGGCATCCGTACCCTGATTACCAGCCTGTTGAAGGGTCTGACCTACATTCTTGCCACTCTGCCCTATTGCATCAATGGCCTTGGATGTTTGGTTAGACTGGTTTTCAACCTTCTTTTCTTCGTTGACAACAGTCTGCATACCCTGTTGGGCATCCTGTTTCAGTTTGGATGTGTCTAGGGTTGCTTCAATTTTAAGTTGTTCTTTTTCCTCAGCCATGTTTTAGTGCCTCCATAGCCTCAATATCTGTTAGGGTCAAGCACTTTTCCTCACCTATATTTACCAAGGCGTTCTGATTAAGTAAAAGCATAAGTCTTGAGGCTGGTTCCACATAAAGTGCCTGATGGAAGGTCAGCCCCAAGTCATGTACTGCAAAGTATGCCAAGGTTGCTAGGAAGCCGTTTCCCTGACTAGTTTTTTTTTACCCTGTTCGTCACCAACTACAGGGGCAACCTTAGACATTGCGCTAATCTGTTTTAGGATAGCCCCAGCAATGATGTTGTTCATGCTAGGTGGCAATGTCTCTGCCCATTCAAAAGCATCATATTCCAGACTGTCAAATTCAGCCATTACATCCTTTGCGGGGTGTGTGCATATATAGAGTGTCTTGATGACCTCTATGGAATCTGGGGTATGGTCTGTGCTGACGAGGTAGGAATTGATTTTCTCCAACAGGGCATAGTGTGCAAGTGTCAGAGGGTAGACTGTGATACCAAAACCACAGTCTATACCCTCTGGAAACAATGCGTCTATACTTGACCTAGGAACTGACATACTATAACCTAGAGTGCGTCTTCTGACTTGTCAGAATAGGTTGCGTGTACCCAAGCAGTAGCCTCAATGACCCACTTAGCGGTGTCATTGTAGACACAGGAACGCCTGACTGACTGGACAATGTAATCTTGGCTTGTTCCAGATTTGTCCTTCCAAGACAAAGTAGACCCAGCGGAAGTAGGTGCTGTAGCAGGGCCAATAACCGTAAGTGAAAGTGTCATGCCCTTATCATAAGCAATAACTTGGCAAGTCCTACCCTTCTGGTCTGGAATGGTAAGATTTTCCATGTTTTCCGTTATGTCTTCGTTCTGTACAATGTAACCTTGTAGTTCGTTATCTACGCCGTAAGCAACATTAATTGAAGCCGCGCCTGATGGTTTGAATGCAAATGCCATATTGTGTTTTCCTCTCTATTGTATTTACCAATATTAGGTTTTTGTTTAATATTAACATCATTGGTCTTCCTTGACAAGACCAAAGACTATGTTTGTCTTTAGGGATACCGATACCACTACCAGCCCCCCGTTAGTTGTCTGTGTAATCGTTGTGTTGAGTATCTCAGGTATTAAATTGAGAGTTTCAGCAACCTGTAATGCCGCATCCAATGCAGTAGTGTAGTTAGCCCTACCTCTATTTAGTGTAGGATTCTCCACTATGACTACATTAAGGCTGTTGATTTCCCAATAAGGCTGTTTCCCATTGGTTCCTGAGTAGTCACCCCTGTATGTCAATGATGGTGTGGCAACAGTCGCAACTATTCCACAAGCCCCCATTGCATTCTTGATTTGAAATTCAATGTCTTTTGCGTTTTCTATCAGAATGTCACACCCATGTGTGATGAAGTATGTATTCTTCTCCAATTCTGCCTTAACCGCTATCTGTATGTCTGAAATTGATGTAATTGTGTTATCCATGTTTGCCTCACATATTAAGAACTGTTCCTACTGCATCTGTAATGGCCTCCATGACCGTATTGTTGATTTGGTCATCAGGTGGCAGTAGGGATGCATCCTGTGCCTGATGAACAGACTTCCTTAACAGATACATGACTACAAGATTTCCTGATTCATCCTTCTTTGCCAGATAATCCTTTTCCTTGGGTCTGAATAGGGCTTCTTGGGTTCCCTTGGGGTGTCTGTCATTGTATTCCCTAGGTGATATTCCATAGGCTGATTCATGCATTGGGATTGCCAATGACTTAGCCTCAACTGGGTTGATTACTATGTCATGCAAAGCCCTAGTAATGCCAGCAACATAAATTGGCACACCTACTGTATCACCCTCTATAATTGGGTCATGAACCTTTGATGGATTGAAATGGTTGCTACCATGCTTTGACCTAGATGAATCCAAATCCCTCATCCAGTTCCTGAGAAGAATAGCCAAGGCTTCCCCACCAATGTTTAGAATGGTCTGCTTGGAATCTTCAATCTTCTTTAACTTGCCCTGACCCTTGAGGGATTCTGGCAATGTAACCTTGATGTTAAGCCCCATTCTCGTCACCTCCAACTGTCAGACCAAGGTCTTTGATTTCCTTGGCAGAAACCCTTTCCCATCCCATGCCAGAACCAAATGCAAATGGGGGCATATCAGTTCCAAGGCTGTCAGCATATCCATGCCCCAACTGACTCCATATAGGTGAATCCGTCTTGGCAATCATTCTTGATGTACCCATTACAACACCCTGCCAGCCAACAGCATTTGCAGAGTCATACCACCTCTGTTGCCAATTCCTCTGGGTCTTCCTAGACTCATTTCTTACCAGTTCATAGTAGGGATACATTATCTGCATCAGGGGGTCTTGGCTTCTTGCCTTCATCTGCATTGAGTGTGCAAGTTCCGTGTTTGTCTTGATGATAAGGTTCAACCTCATTGTTGACCCCAGATTAGTCATCTTGCCTTCTACAACATTGCCGTCTGCATCCCTATCTACAAGACCCAGTTCATTGAGTTTTTCAAGCATCAGCATTCTGGTTCTTTGAAGACCCTGACTAATGGGTTCCCCTGACTGGGTTTCACCCAATGAAGTCTGGTAAGCCGCCAGAAGTTCCTTGACCTTCTCCAAATATGTCTTGGATGTGGTTCTAGCAGAAAACAGGGATTGTTCCCTTAACTTCTCACTCCAAAACCGTCGAATGGCATCGGATTTCAGGCCCGTTGGCCTAACCGTCTTACCTTCTATTATCTGTTTCTGTCTGTCTTCTGGCATGGCTATTACAACGCTTTTGATATACCCTGTACCATTTCCAAAAGGCTTACAGCATCCTTTGAAAAAGCATCAAGTTTGTTTTTTATCGTCTGCATGGTGTTTTGACTGATGCTGACAGGTGCGGGTGTGTCAAATTTCCACGAATCATTGTCAACTATGATGACGGGATTACCAGAGGCTGAATCCTCTTCCTCTTCTGGGTCAACAGGGTCAATGGCAAACTTTCTCAGGTTGTCCATGACTTCGTTAGCCCTCTCCCATTCCCTGCGTCTGAGTTCATCAAGTAATTCACCCATCTGGGGAAGCCTTGTGTAACAGGCGTATCTCAGGTGTATCAGGATGTACTCAAGCAATGACTCTGGCACATAGTTAGCCCTTTTGTCTACTGAATGGAACAGCCTAATCTTGCTTCTCCATGCGTTTGCAATGTTGGTGCATTCGTCTGAAAGAATCTTGTCAACATCAAACGGAACTTGTACATTTGCAAGGGCCGCTATTTCAGTTGCGGCAAGATGTGTTTTAAGTAAAGACGGTGTTAATTCAAGCCAAGCCATAAAGCCTCCCTAGTTGATGTATTTTGAACCTTTGATTTCCGCATATCCGCCAGTTGAATCGAAAGTGAGTTCAACCAGTAGAGATACGCCAGTTGAATCACCAATCACTGTTGACAACGCTGTTGGGCCAGAAACGTAGCTTACATAGAAGTCACTTGCATCTAATGTGATGATGTTTTCTCCATTCGTGATATTGATAAAAATAAGCCCATCTGGAAGTGAAACAGCATCACCTAGGCAATTGATTTTCAGATTGAGTTTGAACATCTGGGTTGAACCAGTCTCAACAGGAAAATCTGCGGGGTAAATGTTCGCCGTCATGGTTTTACTTGTCACCTGTGCATCTGTAGTACCTATTTCAAAAATGGTTCTTTCAACATCCATGAAGTTGGTATCATCAATGTCGATGTATGTGCCATATTCAGAAGTTTCAAGTTTAAGTGGTTTCAAAGTAGTCTGGAATACACCTGATTCCTCAACCAGATTAACAACTTCGTCTGCTAGTACACCAGTGTCAATGTCTCGGTATGCAACTGTACTAACCATGACATGAACCACTAGGTCTATTTTCTGTTGATAAGCGTTATTGGTTCCGGTGATAACTGCCTTGTAGTGCTTGTCCGAAGGTGTTCCGCCTGTCTCAAACTTAAAGACTGTGTAAGCACCAATCTTATCATCTTCTGGGGTCAATTCTGTTTCCCCATCAAGAAGTTCAACATCTGCTTCTGAATCACCATTGCTTATTCCAATAAGGAACTGTGAATCAGTTGGAACGGTAACCATGTAGTCACCGATTGTGTTTGTAAAGTCAATTTTGTAAAGTTTCATATTAGTTATTTACCTCTCTGATTAGAATTCAATGTAGCAAAAAGCCTTTTCTTGGCTGTTAATTGTTATTGGAACAGTTACTGGGTCTGCAAGTGTGAATGTTAAATCTGGGAAGTCTGTAATTTCAACATTTCCAACACTTGCAAAATTAGCAGATGAAATGTCTTTTGGAACAACAGTTGGATTATTGATTATAAAACCACTATCTTCAAACAATACATAATGCGCTATATTCTGTATTCGTTTTCCAACCTTTGTTGGAACTGTTCTTGTATAGTGATATAAGGCATAATCAATGATTTCTTCGTTTGAGTTTCTGAAAATGCAAAGATAAGATGCTGTGTTCCAAGTTGGATTGTTCCAGTCAAATGATAACGGAAATTGGTCTACCAAATATGTAGTTTCATCAACTATAAAACTACCTCTGCTAACTGTTTCCGTCTTGACACCATTGTTGGTTATGGTATAGCCATGTACTTTTGCATTGACCGTTCTTGAAAAAGGAACATTGCCAACCCACACTTTGCATAGAATCATTCCGTTTTGGCTGTACAGATTATACCATGTAGAACCACCTACCCACATCAACAATGAACCAGAATTAGGTTCTACGGCTTGTCCGGGTGATATTGTCCATTGACCGTCATCCATATCCAATACTTTCAATTTCAAGTTTGGAAAAGCATTTGGTTTCAATGCGGCATAAACAACGGAATCAGTAGGTATGTTCCATTCTTGTACTGGTTTAACCGCTGGATTATCTACAGTATAGAAAACCATAATGCCTCCTTTTATATGTCCCCAAATGACACTGCATTTGAAGTAACCTTGATTGAAATGGTGTGTGTATATGGTTCTTCATCAATAGTTCCAGAAATTGTAGCGGTATATGTCTTTGTTTCTGGTGTGTCTGGTGTGACAACCTTAAAAACCCTATATCCAGTCATTGTGTATGATGTAGTAATTTCAGTTTCACCTTCAAACAAAGTGAAGGTTGCTGATTCATCCCCACCATTGTGAATGCCCAACAGAATTGTAGTACTACAAGGTGTAGTTATCATTTGTGCTGGGGCATTTTCGCCCTTATATTTGAATTTGTAGCAAATCATTCTTTGTAATCCTTTCCCCTATCAAAAAGCCCCCCTGCCTTTGCAGGGGCAGAGGGGCCGAAACTGGGTCAATGTGAATCTGACTTACACAGATGCAACCAGCGGAACAATGCCAGCCGCACGGGTGATAGCCGTACCAAACAGGGCAGTAGCCGTAATGAAGTAATCCCCAGTAGCATACTTGAGGAATCCGATAAGCGTGGCGGGAACGCCGGTATCCTTATCAACAAATTCCTGATAGACGGGGTAGCCCTCAAGCAGAGGAACCTTTCTGCCAGCAATACCGATTGCGCCTCTCTCAGCAATGAAGCCAAGCAGGCCGCTGTCAACAGAGGCAGAGGCAAGGACGCGCTTGAAGCCAAGGAAGTTGTCAATCATGCCAGTCTCAACAGCCTTCTCAAGATGCACAACATCCATACCCAGAACCTCAATCAGTTTGGAATAGGCAGTAGGATTGAGAACCAAGCAAGCATTGGATGGGGCAAGGTTTGCATCCATCGTGGTCTTGTAGAGTCCAGCAAAACCAGCCTTAGTAAGGGCAAGGGTTGCGGTTGTGGAAGTGGAAGAAGTGACCTGACCAACAACAGCCGCCTCAACCGAACGGGCAATGGCACGGCCCGCATCTTCTCCCATCTGGGTGAAGAGGGAACCATAGGCACCAAGACCGTCACTCATCTGCTTGGGGGAAACAGAGAAACCAGCAACATACTGTTTGTTAAGAGTAATGGAAGCAGTATCAACCGTGCTGTTCTGTTCGTAGTTGTTGTTAGCCGCATCAAAAACGCCAGCGGAGGCACTAAGAATTGGCATCTTCACAACGCCACCAACTGCGCTATAGTCGGGGGCGAAGTCGTGCGCGAAGTCCGTGATTTTGGCAATCTCTCTGCCAAGGGAGTAAACAACGCTGTTACCAGCAATTTCAATATTAGGAGTAGCCATATTATTTCTAAGCCTTTCTCAAAGTGTGTTAATTTTGTGTTTTGTTTTGACCCGTTTTGTTAGAGTTTTATGCTTGGGTGTGCAAGTAGAAAATCTACCTTGTCTTTTCCACCCTTGAGGGCCGCATATTCCCTTTTAAGTTTTTCATCAGCGGTCAGGTCAGGTTTCTGTGCCTCAGCGGCATTGACAACCATCGTGACCTTTTTCTTCATGCAGTTGAGTACAGACTTGACCAAGGAGGGGTTCTGCTTGTAGCAGTTAATTACCTCTTCCTTCTTCTCGTCTTCTATGCCACAATCATTGACGGCCTCAACTGCCTCTTCTGCTATTTCCTCATCGGCAATGGCCTTGAGTTTATCAACCATCTCTTTTACAGATGCTTTAATATCCTCATCAGTTGCCTCAGGGGGCAAGCCTAAAATCTGTTTGAGTTCATCCATAAGTATTTCCTCATTATTATTTACCATTTCAGCCTTTTCTTCTTTATCGGCTGTCTCTGCATCAGGGGATTCATTCTTTTCCTTGTTATCCCCATTATCAGAAATTTCATCTACATTACTATTTACCACAACAGTGGATTTTCTATCATCCATGTTGTATACAGCATCCATATTAACAAGCCTAGGGCGATTTGTAAAGGCAAAACTTAAAAGGCTTATTGGATGTTCTGTTTCATCAAATGCAAAGACAGGGCTACCATATCTGTAGTCAAGACCATTGAGGGCCTTTGCCCCAGATTCAGTAACAACAAGAGTACCCATCAACCCCTTTTCTGGGTCAATGTGAAGTTCCTTAATCCACCCTGATGCTATTGTGTCATCAGTCATTTCTGAATTATGGTCAAAGTCAGCCCTGATTAATTTCTCCCCCGTGTTCTTCCAGTCATCAATGATTTTATTGAATGACTCTTCATCAAATCTCTGTACAATCTCCTTGCCTTCAACGGTGGTTGCAGGGTATTCACCAAATGGGGCTACCTGTATTGGGATTTCATCCCCAGCCTTTAATTCTTCTTTAAGTTCCATATCTGATTCCTATTCTATGTCTTTATTAAAATTATCTGTTAGTAGTTTCTCAACCGCTTTTGTCAGTTGTTCGTTGTCATTGGTTTCTATTTGCTGGATGGTGTCATTGATTTCCTTAACCACCTCGTCAGATTCCTCTTTGGTCTTAACATTAACAAGTTGTTCAAAAAGGATTCTCAGGGGGTCAAGCATCTTGTCAAAGGCCCCCAAAATCTCCTTGCCATGTTCAATGTTTGATTTGGCCTCAGAATCGCGTGTATTGCCGTCTTCTGCGTCAGAAGTGTTCTCTACTATCTCAGCCCCGTCCCCCTTGTCAGAGGGCTTCCCTGTGTCAGCAATGGGGGTATCAGGCTTGGGGGGTTCCCATGTGTCACCCTTGTCATTCTCCTTGTTGGGGATTCTGGGTACATTCCAGATGGATGTATCCTGTTTTTCCTCTTCCTTGGTGAGTTTGTAGCCTGTCAGTTCCTCTAACTGGTTAAGGTCAATTGACAACCCCGCATTCTTGGCTGTAACCGCATCGGCAAGGTACTTCTCTGGGTTCTGCTTGTCTTCGTTGCTAAGGTCAAAGTAAACCAGATGTGGTTTGTTAGGATATGCCCAATCCAAAAGTTTCTTAGCAATACCCCTGTTGATTAAGTCACCAATCTTGTATGCATCATGTCTTACAATGGTTTTGAATACATCCTGTTGCACATCGGCTATATTGCTACCAAGCCCTGTAGCCTGTGCTAGTGAGGTCAGGGTTCCGCCTGTAGAAGCCAAGACAATCTGCTTCTGCATATACTCAAGGAAATCCTGAATGCTTTTACCATTGTTTGGGTCAATGGCCTGTGTGATTATGTTGCTTCCAAATGGGAACGCCCCAGAACCACCCTTGGCACAGGCAACAGCCCTGTCAGCCCATGTATTCAGTTGGTCAGATGGTAAATCCTCTGGGGCTACAACATAGGTTGCTGGCAATCCCTTTCTGGCAATCAGTTTGCAGTATGATTCAAAGCCCATTGTCTCAGCAAGGAATATCTGCAAGGCAAGCGCATCAATTGGGGCGTTGGCGAAGTTGGCCACAACCTGTTCATCGGGGATTCTCTCTAGTTCATCCTTGAAATTGATTAGGTCTGTACCTGTAGGATTCCAATAGAGGGGATACTGCCCAAGTTCGTTGTGTCTGGTAAAATCAATGGCAAAATTCCAAGGGTCAAGAGGGACAACCTTGACAAGTCCAAAGCCATCATATATTGGTTCAACTACCCCAAGACCCCTAAATACAGCCTTGTGCAAGGTGTCAATGGCCTTGATTAGTGTACCTGAATCCTCAGCCCTTACAAATTGGTCATAAAGGAAAGCCTCTTGTTCCTCTGCCAGTTTCTCATCATAAGACCTGTATCTTCGTGTATCCCTTCTTTTAATTGTCCAGTCTGGCAGGGCTGATTCCCTTCTAGTGAGACACATTGCTAGTGTACTATCACTTTCCTCTACCAAGGCAAACAATAATTGCAGTTGAGAGATTCTCCCAGAACGGGAAGCATCTATCATCATTTCTATCTGTTGACTGGTAAGAAAGTGCAAGGGGTTATAGGTGTTCCTTACCCCGTCATTGTCATCAGTTTTCAATGGTACGAATTTCAGTTTGTTATCTGCCATCTGATTATTACCCCATATCTATTTACCAATATCTACTTTTTATTTATTAATTGTATCATGTCCCAGCAATTGGTGTAAAGACCATTGCCTGTTTTTTAGTGGCATATACACTCAATGCCACAGCCGTTGCATCATCTGCATGACCCTTGTCATCCCTGCTTGCATTAAAGGATAGGTTGCCGCTGGGTGATACCAGCCTTCTTATCTTGTGCATATCCTCTATCAGACTATTGTCATTGGGTATCAGCAATTCACCATTACCCATGCTTGCCCTAGTCATAGTAAACATTTCATTCTTGGTGTCATTTGTGAATTTGACTTCCTTGACCTGTGCAAACTTCCTATGTAGATTCTCAGCAAGGTTGGCCCCTATTCCAGTAGCATCTATGCACACTTTCACAGGGTTCAATGTATGAATCAACTTGGATATGTACTCTTCCTGATAACTAAATTCCTTGTTTGTCAGGGATTCCACATGGTCAAGGTATAGTTTGCCGTTAATCTGTCTTAGAATTGCTATTGAGGTCTTATCATGGGTTCTGCCTATATCAACCCCAATGTACACCTTTCCACCAATTGGCTGAATAGTCCAGACAGAACCCCTTAATACATCGTAGGGGAATAGGGCCGTGTCAACATCCAGAAACTCACACATATATTCCTGTCTGAAAACTGCTTCATCCATTACGGTCTTCTTGATTTCATCTATGTCAACCTCAAGACCCTCTTTTACCGCATCCTCAAGGGTCACTAGGGTCTTGTAGTAATCTGATTTTGTCCAGAGTTCGTAGTATTTCCCTGATTGCCCCGCTGGGGTTGATATTATCTGTAGTTTCTTTTCAGCCCCATGTGGCGAGGTCAGGAATGGAATACAGGCTTGCCACACTTCATCTGCATTGGATATGAAGGCCATTTCATCCAGTAGCAAGGATGAACTGAAACCCCTGAGTCCATCAGGATTGTTGGGAAGACTGTTTATTACGCCACCTGTGCTAAACTTAATCTTGGTTGCATTGTTCGTAAAGGTGAAATGAAGGGGTGTTCCCCTCAACATCCCTTCAAAGTATCTGGCAATGGTCAGACACTTATTTAGTAATTCATCAGCGGCCCTCTGACCCGTCGAAACAAGCGTCCAGACAGCACCATTCAGAATGCAGTCATAGTCACAACACCAAGCCGCTATGAAACTTTTACCAGTTTGGCGTGATATGCAACTAATCATCCGCTTCTGGGTCAGGAAGGCTTTCCAGTAGCGGCTTTGCCAAGGTTGAAGTATGTCACCTATCTTTATCATCCAAACAGTTGTTTAGCCAAGTCTGCCTTTTCCTCTGCGGTCAGGGGCTTTTCCTCTCTAAGTGTCAGGGTCTGATTCTCAACCCAGTTTTGCGCCTTTGCCTCAGGATTGTACTTGAGGTACAGGCTGATTGCTTTCATGTCACCATCCAAGGCCCTTTGAATCAGAACATCAGTAACCTGTTCAAAGCCCCTTCTCCTTGCCTGTTTTAGGGCTTCCTCAACCTTGGGGTTGTAACGAAACTTGTTGTAAAAGTCACAGATGGAAATACCAGCCATGTTACAGGATTCAACTATCATTCCCCCAGTCTGGTTGATTGCGTTAATTACATCCTTCTGTGTGACCTGACCATTCAAGGCCCTAGGTCTGCCCCTTTTCTTGGGGGCTACTGGGGAAGCAGATATATTGGCTAAGGGGGTGTTACCCCCCTCAGCCGTTGTTTGATTTGTGGTTTGATTTATAGTTTGATTTTCTACTGTGTCATCCATGTCTATTCCTCATCCATCAACTGATATAGGCCCCTCTTTATTTTATCCAGATATTGAACTATATGGTCTGCCTGTTCCTGAGTGAGGCTTGTGTCCTTCTTGACATCTATCTGTCTGTCCCAGATGGTGTGTGCCAAATCGGACAACCTACCCCTGACCTCAACAGAGTAACCCCTTATGTCATTTCTTCGTTTCTTTTCGGCTTCCCTATCCCGTTGCATCTGTTCCAACTGCTTTTGCTGAATCCGCTTGTCAATCTTGGTGCAGATTACTATTGCTATTATGATTCCAACTGTTATTATCATTGCGTTCATGATGTATCCCTTTCTAATTAGTCAATTGCTTTAAGTTTGTCACCCTTTCTGTCAAATGTGGCAGGGGGTATGTATTTAGTCACTTTATCCTTGTCTATGTATACCTCTGTTATCAACTTGTGCTTCCTGAGGTAATCCCTTCTAATTATCAGATTCACAGGCTGTTCCTTCTTGTCCTTTGAAAGTTTGAGGTAGATGTAGTTTCCAAGTTCATCCTTGCAGTAGGAGTGTACTGGGGCATACTTGGTATACTTGTAGGGGTGTTCCCTGTAGTCATCCAACAGCCCCCATGCATCCTTGGTGATTTCATCAATGGTCTTGCCAGTCTTGCTTTCAACCCAGTCATGTAGTTTGGACCTGTCAATAAGCCCATATACCATGCAAGTAATCTGTGACTCGTCTAGGGTGTATTCATCCCCCTTGGGAACTTCATGGTCAGCCCCTATTGAAATCATGGCATAGTGTGTGTTGGTCTGACTGTCAGAAACAAACCAAGACTCAAAGAAATCAGTTCCATACTGGTTCTTGCAGATAACCTCAAAACTGGGGTAGTTAAGAACCCTGTTGACCATTCCATAGAGTTTAGCCTTCTCGTCTATAACCATTGTCTTGCCACTAGTGTTGATTGTGACTACCACATCTTCACCTTGTATCTGTCTGGCCTTGGTTTCATCGTCTACCACCCTGACCCTTTCATAGGTCAACTTGTCTGGCATCTTTGAAAACCAGTTGTCATCAACATAGGATGCACACATTTCTTCACAATGTACATCCTTGTTCCGCTTATCCCAATACTGGGTGTGCCATGTGCTATTACTGTTGCTGTATGTATTCATGATGTTTTACTCTCTTTCTTAGTTTGGTTGATTGGGTTGGCCCTTTGCCTATCCCATATCTATTTACCAAAATTCACTTAAAAACCCTTTTATTAAAAAATTCGTCACCTTTCTCACCATTTAATTACCAGAAAAGGGATTTTTATTTTGAAGGGTTCATCTTTATTTAGCATCTTACCCCTAATTCTGCTAATCAGACTGAGTAACCACTTCATTTGGCTTCCTTAATCAGTCTGTCAAAGTCAATGCCGTCTGTAATGTGTTCAATGGCATTGGCTATCTTCTCTTCGTCATCCTTGTCCATGTTGTCATCTTCGTAGCATTCATTGAACAGGTGACAGGCTTTTTCAACCTTCTGGACAATTGCCTTGAATAAATCCCATTTGCCAGTCTTGGATGCTTTACGGAGTAGATTGGCTATGACCTTTGCCAACAGTTCTGCCACCTTCTTGGGGGACAGCCATTTTCTGATTATGTATAGTGCTATAGTTTTCATACCTATATTTACCTTGGTCAATAAAAAACAAAGAAGAGGCAGTAGAATCTACCACCTCTTCTCTAACCTCTTTAGATTATTCTCTCAATTTTTCACTTTTTATGCAATCAAAATGTTATATCTTTGCATGTATTTTGGCCTCCATTGATTTTTAGTTGTTTTCTATTGTTCCAAGCCGCTGTAGCCTTCTTGATTGCCCCCTCTTTGTCACAGTCATCCTTACCGTCATACTCTCGTGACCTAGTACCACAATCCTTGCATTCAATATGGGCTGATACTGGGTAATAGCCCCATGACCCTTGTTTAATTACGGGTTCAACATTTCTACTACCACAAACAGGGCATATCATGGGCTTGCTTGGGTCTTCGTTGGGGTCATCGTCTTTCAGTAGTCTCAGTTTTAGGTTTTCCAGTAGCCGTTTGACCTCCTCTAAGGTCAGACATTCCACGCTGATTTCCTCACAGTCACCATCTAGGCCCGTGAGGTAGTCCTTGTTGGAATCGGCCCATACTTTTGCTTCATTGATTAGAACCTTGATTTTATCTTTGTCTCTTTGTGTCATGATTGTTTCTCCTATAGATATTCATTTACAGCCTTTGGCAGACAGGTTGGGTGTACTTGCTTCACCTTCCTCACAAATTCCTCAAGAAGGCTGGGGAATCTGTTTCTCAGATAGTATATGGTGCTAATGTAACTACCACCATCTGGCAACAGGTCTGATGATGGGATGTTGTCATCTACAAGCACCATCAGGGCGGTTTCCTTGCATGGGGTTGGGAACTTCGCCTGTGACCTCTGTAGGTGTCCTAGTTCATCGTCACCTAGGTTTACACTCTGCCTCTTGTATCTCTGGGTTCTTAGGGCATTGGAGATTTGAACCCCCATTGCCTTGAGTTCGTATGCCTCAATCATTTCCCTGAGGTCAATGGGCTTTGCTTCGTCATTGTAGTATACGCACTTCTGTTCCTTGCAACCCTCAGTATTCTTGGTGTCCAGATAGAATCCATTGGCTATTGATTTAAGTCTCAATGCCCCCGGCATCCTTGACAGTCTGCCTATGCTTGCACATTGGGCATCTAGGGCGTCAATGTTGTTAAACAGCCTCTTGGCAACCTGTTTCCAGAGGTACTTGTAGAGTTCCCTGTTACTGCCTATGGTATAGGAATCAGTCAGGTGAATAGGAACAATGATGTGGAATGACTTGTTGCCAGAGTGAGTGATTGTCAGTATGTGCGGTATGGCATCACTCTTGACATTGCCCAACTGTTCCTTTAGGGTCAGGTTGTCAGACTCGTACACGAAACCAGTTGGCATCAGGTTGTCAGCCTTCCTTGTAACCTCTTCCCCTGCGTCAAGTCTTGCCTTGGCTTCGTCATTCCAACAGGCAACCATGAAATACTGGGTGTCAGGATAGACTATGCCCTTGGCTTGGGGCTGACAAGCATAGTTGTATACTGGCAGGAAATGGTGCCTCTTGCACCAATGCATTCTGGATTCAGACAGTTTGAAGTATTCAGGATTATCAGCTATGATATTTTTCATTATAGGGCCTCCAAATCAAAGGTTTCATTGTTGCTGTTTGCGTTTGTTTCGTTGATGATTATGTTGTTCCATTCGTCATGTATGTTGGCTAGGAAGTTTCCATTGTCAGTTTCACCCCACTTCATCTTGGCTATCTTCGTCCAGTCAAAGTAGGTTGCTTCAATCTTGGCCCTGCCCTCACACATTCTGCTTGGGAGTTTGCCGTTTGATTTCAACTCTGTGAGGAAGTTTCTCAATGCCCCAACAGTCTCTTTGTAGTTGCCATAACCATCTGCAACCATCTTCTTGGCAAACTGGGTTGGCCTCATGTGTGTGATTGTATCATAGGTTATATTGCAACTGGCCACCGTCTCTTGGATTGCCAGAAGGGTTGACCCATATCTGTCATCTACCTCTACTGCCTCTTCCTCACAATCGTTTATTGTCACCTTGTCCCAACTGGCGTGTTCTGACTTGAATGGGCATACCTTGAACGCCTCCTTGACAAGTTCAACACCATTTTCCTGATTCTCCCATAGGGGAAAATACATCTTGTCTTCTTCCTTCAACGCCTCAGTCAGGTTGTACTGGATGTACTCTACCTGATTGTAGCGGCGGGTGTTGGATTCAAAGGAAATGTAGTTGGAACCCATGACCAAGTTAGCCTCAGACTTGGCTAAACCAGAGGCACCCCACTTGATGTTATATTTGAATGTGCTTCTGTCAATCAGTGTGTTGAGTGTCTCAGCCATTGAGGAATCAAGTTTAGGTGTATCCTCGCTTATCGTGACCGTGTGCATACCGCATGTTGGGCTGAGGTAGTTGGATTCCTTGAAGTTTTCATAGGAGGCGTCAATACCCAGTTCGTTACAGGCATCGTGTAGCAACCCTAGGAAGAATGACTTGCCAGTTCCACCCGTCTTGAGTGAGTAAAGCCACATGGCTTTTTGAACAAACTTGGCATTGGGAGTATGGCAACTGTTGTGTACATTCTCTATCAGGTCACGAAATGCGTTGGCGGCTACATGGGGCTTGGCTACATTAGGGAACAGGTCGCGGCAGATTTCAAGGTATCTGACTGCGTTGGGGTCATGTTCCAAGGCAGGGGTCTTGGGGTGGTAGGTTGCCATTAACTTCTCTTCAACCTTCTTGAAGATGACATCCTGATAGTTGATTCCAACCCTTGTGGAATCTGTCACAGGCGTAACTGTGACCTCACCCGTGTCATTGTTTACGGTTCTGCGGAACTTGCCTGTGAAAACCTGACCTCTGAGTCCCTTGGTGAGTTCTGCAAACGCCTTGGTCATGTCTGGGTTCGTTGGTAGTTCCACTACTTCCGCTGGGCTGTCAATGTATGCCCTAGCAAACGCCGTCATTGAATCTATTACTGCATTGTCAATGTCAGCCTTGTCTATTAATCCCGCCGCTACGCCGTCTTCAATGCGGTAGGAGTCTGCAACCTGAGTTAAAGCCTGTGTTGCCTTGGCTATTTTGTTTGTGTCTTTCATGATGTATTCTTTCCGCCACAAGGGCTTTTAATGTTGACAGAAGAAAGAACCCTTGCCAGAGGAATCCAGCAAGGGTAAGAAAGAAACATCATGTCTTTGATACCCTGACTGGGTTCGACCTGTCACTCAACAGGCTGGGGAGGTTCAACCCTCTACATCTATTTAGCCAATATCAAATTTTTCTTCAACAGGCAAACAGATTCAACACATATAATAACGCTGGCATAGTGTAATTATTGTGGAAAATCTTCAACCTCTGATATTTTTTCCATCGGCTAATAGACCGTCAACACATATATATTTACACATTTGGCGTTCCTGAGTCAATAACTAATTTTTGGGGTTGACCAAGAAATTTCATGGGGAGGTGGTATGATGTGGTCTGGGTGGAAAAATGACCAAGGGGGGAGGGGGTTTCTTGGGCCTCCTTAATGCAAAATCAGGGCTTAATGCATTTTTTGCATTAAGAAATGTTTTCACAGAATACTTGATTTTGAACATTCTACGGAAAATTCCCTTCCTTAATGCATTTTTCGCCAACTCTTATATAATGGGCAGGAGGTGTTCGTTATATAAGAGTTAGAGATTTTTGCATTAAGGACTAAGATTTCTATTAAAATACTTGAATTTCAATGTTTTATAAAAATTTTTTCTTAATCCAATTTTGCATTAAGTGCATTAAGCACCCTTGCCATCATCATCCCTAGGGGTGAGGGGGTGAGACTGAAAGACACAGCCTCACGAAAAATTTTTGACTGCAACAGTTGAATATATGCTATTATCATTTGGTTGGTTCCAATGGTGGATACCAGCACACTTAGGAGGATACACCATGCCAGAGAAGAAACCCACAGCACAAGAACTGCCTATGGAGGGCAAGCCCAAGAAGAACTACAATAAGCCCAAGACTGATGAAGAGAAGGCCCTAGATGCGGCCCTGAAAGCCTATGTCAACAGCAAGGTCAAGGCAAAGGCTGAAAAGGCACAGGGCATTGAAGCACAGATTAAGGCCATTGACAGCATTGACGAACTACAGGAAATCATGGTCAAGTGTGCCTTGAGGATTAACGGACTCAGGATTCATAAGAAGAAGGGTGAGTAGGTCAAAAATTAAGGCTGGGACAACCCAGCCTTTTTTGTTTTAGATTTCCACACCCGTTGCCCTGATTCTCTCAATGTCTTCCTTTTTGACTGTCACAGTAGCATTTGGCCTCTGGGGTGGTAGCACGAAGAACTTTTCAAGTATCCTTCTCTTGATGGGTGTAAGGTCAACCGTTTCAAACTTGTCATTCTTTCCAGCCGTTGAGAAAGCCTGATAGCCAACAAACGGACGGGTCACAACAGAATCAGTTATTTCACCCTTCTCAATCAGACCCTTGATTGTAGCCTCCATCTTTTTCATGAAGTCTTGTTTCTGCTTCTCAAACATTTCCACTATCTTCCTGACCTCTGGATGCATGAAGACCTTATCGTTTGCCTCGTCACCATATCCAAGTACATCAATAGCCGCCTTCTTAACATCCTCGTCTGGGTGTGTGTAGTGCATTGTCATCTGGGGGTTAAGATGCCCTGCCAATGATTCCATTATGGGCAATGACACCCCTTTCTGTGCCAGTCTGGTTATGAATGTTGCCCTCAACGCATGGAAACCCTTTAGAGGAACCTTCCTTTTTCTCCCCTCTTGGGTTGTGGTAGTCTTTAGGCAACTCTGGAACAGTCTGCAAGTGTGCCACCTCAGTTGCCCCTTGTCACTCATGGCTACTAGATTGGGGAAGTAATATCCTTCTGTCACGCCCGTTGCCTCAAGTTCTGCCTTCAACGTTGGGTGTAGCGGAATCCTTACCAGTATGCCCTTCTGCTTGGTCTTCTTGGGTGTAAGGGCTACGGTGTCACCCTTGGTATTCTCTGCCTTGAGGTGTACGCAGTCTGTCAGCCTCAATCCCGTGTAAAGACCCACCATTACAAGCCCCCTCATTTCGTTGGGGTAATACTTGTACTTGGAAGCCGCTTCAAGCAACTTGGATACCTCTTCATCAGTCAGGGGTTCCCTAGGTATGCTTTGTGTGTCAGCCTTAATCTTGATGCCCCTTGTTGGGTTGGGAATGTCAGGTAGTGAATATGCCCATAAATCCCTAATCATGTATAGATGGGTCTTCTTGGTGCATTTGGATTGCAGGGCTGTTGCCTCTTCCATGTAGTCAGCAATGTCTGAGGTTGTAATATCCTCTAGGTAGTGCTTGCCACTGTCACTAGCCCATTTCTGGAACCTCTTGAAGTATCTTTCGTATGAAACGAACAGCCCCCTACTAGCGGCCCTGACCTTGTAGTTGGATTCAGCCTTTGACCATGCATCAGACAGGCTATGCTTTGCCGTCTCAGTCTTTGGGGCTGTAGGGTGTGAGAGTAGCCAGTCCTTCCATAGGGTTTCAGCCTCTCTCTGGTTGGTGCTTAGTTTGATGACCTGTACCTTGCCATTGCGGACGATACGCCCATAGTAGTAACCATTCTGCTTGATGATGGTTCCAGTACCTTTTGCCCTGCGCTTCATGTTACCTCCATATCAGCCAACCTAGGCTGATTCAAATTGACGGTAGAGAGTATAGATAAAATGCAAAATGGATGCAAGGAAAATTTTTATAAGTAAATGGCTGTTCTACTAAGCCATTGAAAACAAGGTACTTATGAAATAATTATTTTTAACTCCTTCTTAAAGGTTCTAGTCTGGAACTAAAGCCGCAAAACCTCGTAAAGATACGCCAAACCCCTAAAAACAAGCGATTTATGCCCATTTTTAGGGGTTTTTCTATGTGAGGCTGGGTGAATTTTCCTGAGGCTGAAATTACAGACAGGCTACAAGATAAGTAAAAGATAAGTAATTTGAACTAGAACAGCCTGATGAATGCCTCAAACACCCCAACTATCTGAGGCTGGAAGATTGCGCAGATACCAAGCACACTACCCAGAACGGTAAGAGGCCACCAATTCATTTCAGCAACCACATCTTTCCATGTTCGCTTCTGGTTCTGCCCCTGTGCCGTCTTCACCTCGTCTGCAATACTCTTGAACTGGATTATGATTTCCGTCAAAAATCGTGTAGTGTCAAACTGATTACGGGCAATGGATGCACACCTTTCCTCTAGGGTTCTACCATTGAGATTTAGTTTAGCCTCTTCGACCGATTCCTTCAAGTCAGCCTTGGTTTTGTGTTCCAGACTGCTTGCATCAATCAAGTCAAAAGTGTTCTTGCATTTAATCTCGTCCAATTCAGTAATCATGGTGACACCTCTTTATGGCGTTACATCCGCAAGTAGTACCCGCTTGATATACATCGCATCCCAATTGCTTGTTGTACCCTTATTGTAGCCGCCAACTTGACTAATGTAGAATCTAGCAATTCGTCCACTAGGTACAGTCAAGACCTCACTCAATGTTAATCCGTCATCTACAAGAATAGTCCATGTATAATTGTCTGGTTGAATCAAGGTCAAAGTTGCATCACTACTATAAGATGGAGTTGGTGCAATATTCATAATATCTAAAGTACAGTAAAACACTGTAAAGTCTTCATGGTCTGGTTCTGGTAGTGTGAATCTAGGACTAAATGAAGGAAAGTCTCGACGCTGTAGGGAGTGTTGCCAGCGATTCCTTAAAACAAACCGTGCTGATGGTCCGTAAGGTACAAGTTTCACCACCTTGTTGAAAACCATGTTGCTGGTATTGACTATCTCAGTTGACATTGAAGAAACAGTTTCAAGCAATGCGTTAAGGTCTGTCTGCAAAGCCCAAGGCGCATTAAGCAGGGTGTATTCCGAGAAGTCAATTGTTTCTGGAATAGGTTCAATTGTACTAGGAGAAAAGCCCGGTGTCTCAAAAAGTCTAATCTGATAAATGGCTGGATATGCAACCTTCCCATCCTTGGATAGATGCAAGAAGAGTTTTACGGCATTGTCACCATTATCGTAAGTATTCCCCAAATGGGCTATAGCCGTATTGTCTACAACCTCACAGGGGCATTCATACCAATCATCAGTACCCCATTTGGAAGATGGTTGATATATGGCCCTAGCTGTGTAACCAGTCAAGTCAACATCAATTCCACCATCTTTGAAACTGGCAACCAAATCAGCGTTTTCACCATGACCAATGGCAATTGTCATCGGCAGATTTTTTGTACTTTCAAAAGTAGTTTCGTATCTTGTAAGGGAATCAGTCATCTTAAATCTCCTTATATTATTTACTTATTGCTGAGAGTCAAAGAACTTAAAGCATGTTGAAAAGTCGCCGTATGGAATCATCGTCCACATGAAACCCGCAGTCCTATAATGTCCAACTTGTGAGGGGGGTGACGGAACTTCCAATGACCCATAACTTCCATCTGGAAATTCAAACAGGAAATTGTCAAATGTATGTTCTGGACCTTGGATAACATCCATTGTATATTCTCCCGGCTGATTTTTTGGCCACGGTCCGTTGTATGTCACTTCGTCCAGTTCTCTATCATTGTATCTAGGGGGGTACTCGCCGCAAACGAAAGCGCCCTTCAACATAAATTCACAGTCAGGAAAAGCATTTACTACGCCGCGAATTTTTAGTTCCTGTGTCTGCATTTGCCCTGAATACCACGGTCTTGATTCATTTCCACCTTTATAAACTCTTACATACTTGTTTCGATTTGTGATTCCAAGTCTGGATGGTACAAGCTTAGTCCAAGGAGTATCAGTGGAATCAATTGCTTCCTGATATTTGTCATTAGCCCATTGCACCAAGTCTGAAAAATCTCTATATGTTTCGCTTGAACCACCTGAAGCAACTATATACCCCCATAGCTGACAGGGAAACTTGTAGAGTTGATTTAATGCTTTCCGAACCCGCTTGAACACCTCGATAAACTTGGAAGGTATGCTTCCCCTATGACATTCAGAAAGAGGAATTTTCCAATTTCGGTCAGCTACACCAAGCATCCAACTTGGCGTTATAAAATTGTAGTAAAGAAATATATCGTAGTAGTTGCCTTCCTCATAGATAAAAGGGATGTCTGGCCTGATGAAAAGCCCATGTTGTGTCGTGTAATTTGATGAAGGATTGTCAGTAGTGCCAGCTTCACCACTACAATAAATCAAGGCATCCATGCAGGCGTCAACCATCTGGCAAAAGTCGAAAACTTCAATGCCTCCAATTTGGCATCTTTGAAGCTGTGACATCAAACTGTTCATGCGCGTGATATGTGTTCCAGTTATACATGGGAACAATGCACCAGAAGCAACAGCCATCCTTTCAAGAACTGCGCTTCTTACAGCTTCCATCATATCGGCCATGTCACCACGCCAAGGGTCATATTGCATATCGTCCCAATTTTGAGGTGGACGGTAAATTGGATTTGAACTTTCGTCTTTATATGGCATATTTTATTACCTCCATATTGCCGCTTCACAAGCATAAATCCGCTTAGTCACACCCGTCGCGCTACCAGAATGTCGCGTGATAAGCCCCTGCCCATCCATCAGACCAACCCATGTAAGGATTTTAGGTTCTGTACCGCTGACCCGTTCAATTGTACCACCTAGTTCGGGATGTTCTTCATCTGTCGGAACAAAATGATAAAGATACATTTCGTAGTTTTGGCTTAAACGCGGTTCATTTGGATTGAACCAAAATGTATTTTTCAATGATGGTTTTTTCATTCCAGCGATGACATATCCATTGATTTCACATGGAACCCCCTCAATTTCTGTAACATCAATTCTGCTTAGACCGTGATATTGACCATTCCATTTCTTGAACACATCTATGTCAAGTCCCATTTCAGATACCTGAAGTTCCCATGTTGGAAAGCCAATCCAGAATGAACCCCAATTTCCTGCAATGGAACTTCTGCTTTCAGATGCAACGGGTGAAACGGAAATGGTTGCTGTGACAGTCTGATTTCTCACATCATCTGAAACACCAGTAAAAGTTCCAGCGCTATCGCCATTTGCACCAAGAGTTTCCATGTCAGTCGTCTCGTACCAAGTATCTCCGGCATAAGTCCATGTATCGTCTGAGGAATCATAATCGACTGACTGACGTGGAATATATCCACAATACGGGGCGTTTCTAACAAGAAGCCATTTGCCCTTGCTGTTTGCCGTTGTAGGCGTTCTAAAGTAGTTTGAATGGTAGAGATACCAACCCTGAGACCCCTGTGCATGTGGGTTCTGTGCTGACGTGTAAGCGGGTTCCCCTCCGCAACTCCCGTAGGGATGTAGAGTCTCACCTAATGATGTGCTGATGTTCCATGTTGGCTTACTCATAAACAACTCATAATTGTTAGAGTTGGAACGTCTCAGGATAATCTTTCCATAGTCCGAACCAGTCCCAATGTAAACGCCATCAATGACCTTGGAACCATAATGCAATTTAGATGGTGAACGAAAGAAGCCCATTATATAATACTCCCTGTACCTGATGAATAAGCCAAAACATAGCCGGGGTGTGCTATCACTCTTGACCCCGCTGGCAATGCGTCTGTATATGCAAGTTCACAAACTTGAATGGTAAACTCACCTGTTGTTCCCGTTTCCTGATTAAAGTCCATTGTGCTTGCCGTATAAGAACCCGCAGAAGATTCGCCTGATATCTCGGCAATGACTGGCGCGCCAACTGAATAGGTCACATGAACGTCACCATGATAAAGCTGGATTCCGACAATGAGTTTGTCACCAGTCCCATCATTTACTGTGGTCTGCCATGCAACTGGATATTCGGACGGGTCGAAGGTGTCTTCCACTTCGGTTCCTTCCGGTAGGGCATGAACAATAACAAGAAACAAGGGAAAATACTTGACACCCGTAAGGTCGGAATATGCCTCATCCTCTGAATCTGGAACAACGTCAAAATTCCACGTCTCAGGAAACATACCGTCTTCGGAATCTGAATAGTTGAAAGTTAGACCGAGAAGAATCATATTGTCACCTTCTGATTCCCCTTCCTCAAGACCGAAACTGTACACTTCCTTGTGAACGTCTTTTAGCGGGGTCACTTTAGTAGTCAATGTACCTAGGTTATAATAGACATCGCCATATTTTACTTCGACGTATATCTTGTTATCATTTTCATTGAACTCTTTGAAATTGACATCAAAGGGCATTTCGTGTGCGGGCGAGGAACCTTTTCTTTTTGCACTAGGCTGTACTGATATGTTCGTTCCCTGCGGTGTGCGAAGAACCTTAATTCCAATTCCATTGTGAATGGTGTTGGAATTGATTTCCTTGGTTGCGTTCCGTGCCCATGCAAGGATGTTGTCACCGCTTTTTGGAGATTGTAGCATAGTCACCTCTTATGGGTTATTATTGTTATTGTTATTGTTTTGTGCAGTTGGAATGAAGAAATCCCAAGCATTAGCGCCATAAAGGTCGGAATCCCAAGGGTCTGTATCTGGAACACCCATCCAAGATTCTGTTAAAGTCCATGTACCATCATCATTCTGTTGCCAATCAAATTGAACTTTAAGCCAACTATATCCAGAAATCAAATTTGGCACTCCCTCATTGTCAATATGGTTTAACTTGTTCTTTCTATTGTTCAACGCCTTCTTTGAATCAAACCTTTCGACATGGGTGATTTGAGGATATGCTTTCTGAACATACTCAAAGCCAGCGAGAATCTTCTTTGCAACCTTTTCAGCCTTCTCAGAAACATTTGACAGGTTATCATAACTCCCATCTGGTTTCTTGTACTTGAAAGCCTTCTTATTGTCAACATCATCGTCTGAGAGGTTTTCCCATGACGCAACAGCAGCGGCTTCGTCTGCATTAAGGTACTTGTACAATGGGAACTGTTGCTGTACCATAGTCATTGAATCAAGAGTAGTATAATAGGCATCCCCACCACTTCCCGCTTGTGGTGAATATATGGTATATGTACAATTCCATTTGGTTCTGTCTGACTGTAGTTTTTCAGTAACAGATGAATCAATGACTGAATGGGCAACAGCACTACTTAAACCGCTAAAAGCAGTTCCTTTTTTCTGTGCGCTTGCCAATGCCGCAATTGCATTATCTTCACCAATGAAAGACACTTTAACAACGGTCTTCTGGTTGAGATATTCCTTTGTTTCGCTACATTGTTTAACTGTTGGTAAACTTGAACCTGGCATAATATTTCCTCTCTATTTATTCTGTGTCACTAATGAATTGGCCTCCATAAGGTGAATACTTATTGTCTATGTCTTGAATCGTTGTAAGGCATTTTTCCATAACGGTCTTGATGCTTGCTATGTTTCCAGACATCTTGCTTACATAGGAGTTGATACCCTGCATCTGGACACCATATCCAGAACCACCGCCCATCTTTGTCAATGAATCGGACAACTTGGTTCCAGCCATTTTAGACATGAACGATTCTTCTGTGCTAATCTGAGACTGGTATTCCTTAGCCTCGTCTTTAAGGCTTGCTTTCCAGTTCATATCCTTGGCTTTTTCAAACCTAGCCTCTTCATCAGCCTTGGCTTTTGCCTCAGCCTCTGACTGCTTCTTTGCCTGTTCCGCTTGTCTAGCCGCTTCCTGTGCCTTTCTTTCAGCCTCTCTTGCCTGTTCCTGTGCGGTTCGTTGCTGTGCGGCCTTTATCTGCGCTTCATAGTTGTCAAGTTGCCCCAGCCGTGTCTGCGCTGAGGTTCTAATGGTCAGGTAGTCATCATAACTCTTGTAGTTTGCACCTCTATTTTCAAGGGGTGTGGCATCCATCTGGATAGCGGCATTATGAATACCCCTGTCACCTAAATCAAACTGTGCCTGAGATTGCTTCCTTGCTTCCTCAACCAACTTGTTAGCCCCAGCAAAATCACCCTTGGCAATCAGTTCGTTAAACTTGGTGTCAAACTCCTTGTTCTTCTTCGCCTCAGCCTCTTGACGGTCAATTTCCTTTGTTCTATCTCTATTGATAGCCTGTCTTTCATCGGCGGCTTTGATAAGTGCTACAGCGGCCCTTTCCTGTTCCTTTGCGGCTGATACCAACCCA
>Ga0247611_10003155_pt1 | contig 24967 bp, 15 predicted proteins | sample 177DNAGHGhighgp2_FD_192422 | JGI IMG/M metagenome (GOLD analysis project Ga0247611, IMG submission 192422) | Sheep rumen microbial communities from Palmerston North, Manawatu-Wanganui, New Zealand - 1770 DNA GHGhigh gp2 | ecosystem: Host-associated > Mammals > Digestive system > Stomach > Rumen... | reverse complement strand
ATTATAAATCTAGAAAAATCAATTTTAAAGCGCTTTTGATTGACATATTTAGACATTTTTTTATAAAAATAAGTATTTTTTATAATTGATTAATTATTATTAAAAAATAGAAATTTAAAAACTTTTTATTAAAATCAAATTATTCCTTTAAATACGCAGTTTTTATCATTTATAATAAAAAAGATTTATTTACTTTTTTAAAAAAAGAGAGACAATATATAAATTTTCTCTCCAAATTTTCGACAAAATATTGTATAATATATTATATGCAAAAAATGGAGGAATTTATTATGAGTAATATATCTATAAAGAACTTAACAAAAATATATAATGAAGGTCAGGAAAATGAAGTTAAGGCGCTAGATAATGTTTCATTTGATTTAGATTCTAATTCATTTACTGTAATACTTGGTGCATCCGGAGCAGGAAAGTCTACTCTTTTAAATATATTAGGTGGAATGGATTTAGCTACAAGTGGTAGTTATATTATAAATAATGAAGATATTATTAAGTTTAGTCAAAAAGAATTAACAAATTATAGAAGGAAAACAATTGGTTTTATCTTTCAATTCTATAATTTAATGCCTAATCTTACAGCACTTGAAAATGTAGAACTTGCCGCAAGTGTTTCTGATAAACCACTAAATAGTAAAGATGTATTAATAAAAGTAGGTTTAGAGAAGAGATTTAATAATTTCCCAAGTCAATTATCTGGTGGTGAACAACAAAGAGTTGCAATAGCACGTGCTATTGTAAAAAATCCTTATCTTCTATTGTGTGATGAACCAACAGGAGCTTTAGATAAAAAGACAGGAGCTAATATTTTAAAATTATTATATGACGTTGGTAAAGAATTAAATAAGACAATTATTATAGTAACACATAACGCAAAAATTGCTGATTGTGCTGAAAGAGTATTAAGAATGTCTGATGGTAAAATTATTAGTGACGAAATTAATAAACATCCTATTAAACCTGAGGAGGTTGAATGGTAATGAAAACATTCTTTCTCTTAATGAAAATGATGTTTAGAACTATAAAACTAAACATCATGCAATTTTTAGCTATTATATCAATTGGTTCTATAGCTGTTACATTATTTGTAGGTCTTCTTTCTAACGCATTAGTTTTTGAAACTCAAGTAAATAGTGTATATACAAATGGAAATTTAGCAGATATTTGGGTTACTAATTCAAAATATGATGAATCAGATTATAATAAATTAAAAGAAATCTTACCTTCTGATTCTTCTATTGAAGAAAGGTTTTATATGCCTACAATGTCAAATTCTCATTCAATATATTTAACTGTAGTAAAAGATAAACCTACAATATCTAAACCATTTAATAATACAGAATTTGATAAAGATTTTTTATTAATCGATTATGATTTATATAATACAGATTCTAAAAATTATTCAATTGGTAATGATTTAAATATATCAATTGATTTATCAATATATAAATTTGATAAATCATTAGTATCATTGTTAGATGCATTTGTAAAAGAGGGTAAAACTAATATTTTTAAAGAAGAAAAAATAAATTTAAAAAGTAAAATAACAGGATATATGGATCATCCCGAAAATATTACTAAAGCTTCACTAAATCCTTCTGTTGTAATGATGTCAGATTCTAAATTAAAGGAAGCATTAATTAATCTTATTGATGAGAATTTTAAAGATGAATATAAAGATTTAATTTATGAAGGATTATGTTTACTTGTAGGATTTAATGGAAAAGATAGTAAATATTTAACAAATCCTAATCAATATGTAATTACTATTAAAGATAAAAAGAATATTAATTCATATAAAGATAATATAAAAAAATATTATGATTCAAAAGAAAGTTCTAATCTATTATATCTTACAGATAGAAATCAAATGCCTTTCTATTTAACAATTAATTCAGATGTAACACAAGCTAGACAATTCACATTTGTTTTTCCATTAGTATTTTTCTTAGTTGCAATTCTTGTTATATTAACCACAATATCACAGATGGTATTAAAAGATAGAATGCTAATAGGAACTCTTAAAGCTATTGGTGTATCTAAAAAAATGATTCTATCACATTATTTATTAATTACTTCTTCTTTAGTTTTAATAAGTATAATTATTGGTTCAATAATCGGACCAAATATTATTCCTAATATTTTAGGGAAAAAATATCTAATAATTTATAAACTACCTACACCAACTTATCAATTTCCAACATTATATGCAATTCTATCAGGTTTAGCATTTATATTTGTATCTATACTTGTCACATATATTTTATGTAGAAAAGAAATATCATTAAACCCAAGTGAATCAATGAGACCAGCTCCTGTTAAGATGAAATTAGTTAATAATGAAAAATATCATAAAACAAAATTTTTCTCAATTAAGATGGCGTTTAGAAATATATTTATAAAAAAATATAAATCCATAATGACTGTTATTGGAATTATGGGTTGTACTGCTCTTTTAATATGTGGTTTTGGTATTGAAGATACAATTAATAATGGAATTAAACATGATCAAGAAAGATTCTTTATATCTGACATTAGTGCTACTTTTAACACAAATAAAAAGGAAGAATCAATTTATACAGATTTAAATAATATAGATGGAATTGATTATTATGAGACATTCTATCAAGCTTCAACTAATCTATTCTTAGATAATTCTAATCAAGCTACATCATTATTATATATAATTGATGATAATTCAAATAATTATAAAGTTGACTTTGGAATTGATGAAGTAGCTTTATCAAAAAAAGTTGCAACTAAACTAAACGCTAAAGTCGGAGATAATATAACATTTACAATAAATGGTGTAAGATTTAGTTCAAAAATTGGTGTAATAAATGAAACATTCTATAAAAATGGACTTGCAATACATAAATCTAATCAAGCTATTAAATCTTGGAATCAAGAATATTCAGGTTTATTTATAAATGTAAAAAATAATTATAATTTGGAAGATATTAAAAATGAATTATCAAAATTAAATTATATGGGAGAAATAACTACTACTAATGACTTTAATTTAAAAATTAAAAATGTTATGGGTGGTATCTTTGTAATGACTAATGCAGTTAAAATATTTGCAATCCTTCTAGGAATTGTAGTCTTATATAATTTAACTCTTCTTAATTTTAAAGAAAAAACTAGAGATATTGCTACATTAAAAGTTTTAGGCTTTAAGAAGCATGAAATATTAAGTTCATTATTAATTGAATCATTATTCTTAACTTTAATTGGTGTTACCATAGGATTTATTATAGGATATCCATTCTTATTAACTGTTCTTGGAACTAATAAAGTTGAATTAGTAGATTACTTATATAAAATTAAATTTATTACATATATTAACGCGTTCATTTTAACATTTGGTGTTGCGGTAGTAATTAATTTAATTTTATCATTTAGAATTAAATACGTAAAAATGATTGAATCGCTAAAATCAGTAGAATAAAATAAAGGAACTATAAAAAAATAAACAGTACAAATTAAGAATCTGCACGTTATCGTACGGATTCTTATTATTCTAAATTTTCAGTTAATTTAGTATGCCTTTTATTAACAAATACAAATGAAATTCTAACTATTATAATAACCAATGAAATAATCATTGCGAAGAATGCATAATCTAATTCCAGAACAAAAGGAAGTGGAGCCCAGAACAAATCAAATAATAAAGGCTTACTTGGAATAGGAATAGTTAATGAAAACCATGCGACAAAATATATTAATAAAGATATAGTTGTAGTAAGAATATCATACAATAATATTATTTTCTTATTTTTAATTATTGATTCAATAAATAATTCAAAAATCAAAAGAATAAATACGAATAAATAATAGAAATCAAAACGAACTAATCTAAAATGAAATCTATTGAAAATTAAAAGAACCATGATTACAAATAAAATGATATTAATAATCTTACAAATCTTCTTAATCATATAATCCCACTCCTAATCTTGAATAACCATCATCATATTTACAGAATCCACAGCCACAATATTCATGATCTTTCATTATTTATTTAAATATTTTATTTATATTTGTATAATAGCGTATTTTATTTTTTTGTCAATGTTTTCTAAAAAACGTCAATTGAAGAAGAAACCAAAATAATTTTGAATAAATAGTTTTGTAGGCTCAAGAAAAAATGAAAAATAGACAAAGTTTTTTAGTTTGCCTATTGTTACTATAATTTGGAAATTTTTAACATTCATCTAAAAATAAAAGAACTGTAAAATTTAGATTCTTATTAAAAATCTATTTTTTTTACAGTTTCTTTTTTACTATTGTTCAATTTGTGAAATAACATATTTTGCAAAGTCTTTACCGCATTTAAGTGCTACACCAATTGTCTTTGCACCTTTAACAATATCTCCTCCTGTAAAGATATTGCTAACTGAAGTTTGGAAGGCTTCACCATAATTATTTACTGCATGAATATAACCATGATCAGTTTGAATTTGACCAACATTCCAAACATTTAAATCAGGAATTTGACCTATTGCGCTAATTACATAGTCACAAGGAATAGTTACATATTCACCAGTTCCCTTAGGGCTTCTTCTACCACTTTCATCTGGTTCACCTAATTCCATAATTTCACACTTACAAGCACTTACTTTATTATCTTGACCTATAATTTCAACTGGATTAGTTAAGAATTTTAATTCTACACCATCAGCCTCAGCTTGATTCATTTCTTGAGGTGTACAAGGTGCTTCTTCTCTAGAACGACGATATAAAATAATAGTCTTTTTTGCACCACATCTAACTGCACAACGAGCGCCATCCATTGCTACATTACCAGCACCAACAACTAATACAGTACCACTTAAATGAGGTCTATCATTAGTTAAATTTAATTTATCATCAAAATTATATTGTCTTAAGAAATCTAGAGCGTTTAATGATCCATCTAAATCATCGCCTTTAATTCCTAAATGTCTTACTTTAGTTAATCCAAATGCTAAATATACATAATCATATTTTTTAGCTAACTCTAAGAAATCACTTTCTTTTAAATCTTTTCCAAATATAAAATTACCACCTAAAGCTTTTACAGGTTCAACAGATTTATTAACAGCATCTAATTTAATTCTAAATGATGGAATACCAAAGGCCATAACTCCACCACCAAAGTTTTCTCTTTCATAAATGTCTACACTATATCCCTTAGTTAGTAAATCTTTAGCAGCAGCTAATCCAGCAGGACCTGCTCCTACAATCGCAATTCTTACATTTTTATCCATATTACATTTCCTCACTTATTTTAATCTATTTTAATTATACACTAAACGCTTTATTTATTCATATATTTTGCCATAAAAACTTAAAAAATCTCTTTAAAACTTAAAGAGAATTTTTTAATAATTTATTTTTCTTTATTTTTTTATTAATTTTTAATAATCTAATTATAGATATTACACAAAATATAATAGTTAATATATTAAAGATTGTAGTAGGATATAGTTTAACAAATAAACCATATAATGCCCAAAATAAACCATTAAATATTAATCCTATTTTAATTAACATTTCACTTAAAATTGGATTTTTATTTAAATAACCCCATACAAGAAATATACTATAAAATATAGTAGCTAAAATAGGAAAATAGCCATACCAAATATTATTAGAAAAAATTATATTAAATATAATACCAATAATAACTGAAAATATAATACATATAATTGAAATTATTAATTTTAAAGTTTGTTTATCATCTTTAATAAATAAAAGAATAAAATCACGTATTAATGAAATTATTTCTTGTATAATACCAGAATAAGCTTTAGTTATAAATTCTGAAATTGAATTTAATACATGACAAATTGACTGAAATATTACGATTTTATTCTTCTTTTTAAATAACGAAGATACGCTAAAGAAAACATTTCCAAATAAAGATAAAATATTCGCAAATATTAACATAATAACCTCAAACAAATTAAATTATATATTTTATATAATAAAATTCAATGAAGTTTTATATAATAATACATTTAATTTAAACATGTATTATAAATTAGTTTGCGATATAATGATTCTCAAGTAGTGAAACATAAGCCTTATTAACTTCACCACATTTATCTAAGTAATCAATAAGCTTATATTGTTTAAATCCTACTTTTTCCATACATCTTTTAGATTGGTTATTATAAAGAAAATGACTACATAACAAAAAATCTAATTTTACTTCTTTAAATAAATAATTTATAACGCCAGACAAAGCCTCAGGCATTAACCCATGTCCCCAATAGTCCTTAGATAATACATATCCAATTTCTCTACCATTATAATTATTAAATTCAGGAAATTGATCCTCATTATATAATTCTATACCAATAGAACCAATCACATGATTATCTTTACAAACCGCAAAAACATTTTTTCCTTTTATAAATGTATCTAAGATTACTTTAGATTCATCAATAGATTTATGGTGAGGCCAACCTGCCATTTCACCAACACCACTAACTTTTGCATAATTAAAGAAATCTAATAAATCATCTTCCTTAAATGGTCGCAAAATTAATCTTTTAGTTTCAATTTTAACATTTGATATATCAATTTTTTTATTCATATTAATTAACCCTAACTTCTAATTTAAGTTTTAAATTTGGTAAATCTATTTCTTCACCTTGAAGGCTTTGATAAACTGAATCTGTTAAATTAAATGGTTTAGCATTTGATTCATTTGAATGTTTAATTAAAGAATCATAATCTTCAAACTCAAATTGGAACCATAAATCAACTACATCATCATTTATTGCAGGATTTTTATTAATTGAACCCTTAATTTCATACGCATCTTCTTCTTTTAACACGTCAAAAGAATTAAATTTAGAGTCAATAAAATCATTGAAATAAACTTTATCTAAAAATTCAATATTAATATTATCACTATTAATATTATTATCTACATTAATAACTCTACCAACTCTTACTGACATACATTTTAAAATATTTAATTTTGAAATACTATCATATTCTTTTTCATTAAATGAAAAGCTAATATAGTTTGTACCATCAGATTTATTTACAGCTGAAAATTTTAATGTTTTTATCTGAGTAGGATAAATTTGACCAAAATCATATTTTAAAATATCTTCATATGAAGGCTCTTGGCTTATCGCATATTTATAACCAATATAATTAAATGCGTATTTTTCTTTATAATATTCATTTTTATCTTGAGGATAATTACTTTTAATTTCATTAATCTTTGATTCACTATATCTAGATAATAAATTAGGAACACCATTATAATTATCATCTATTGCTTGATATAGGTGAATTTCTGAATCAATTTTTGTAACTTGCAATGTTAAACTTGAAGCTGAATCAGTAAATACTTTCCACGCAAATACTACAGTTAATGTTGTAAAGAAAGTCATGACAATTCCAACAATTGTCATTACTATCTTTATTCGTTTATTTTTCATTGTCATGACCTCCTTTTACGCAATTAGTTTTATTGAACCAATTGAAATTAATTTTTCACTTAATACATTCGTACTAGCATATATAAGTTTATTATAATATTGATCAAAATTTAACTGAATTCTAAAATTAGTTTGATAATATTTTTTATTATTAATCATAACTCCTTCTTCAGTTTTAAATGAACCATTATAAAATCTTACATTATCAAATTTTGTATCTTCTAAATAATCACCATTATATTGACATAGATATGACCAGTTATTTACAACTTCTTCATCTTCCTCAATATCAATCTTACCTACTCTAAATACACCTAAAGCTGAATGAGTATATGAATTATTAGTTGATGAATCAATTTCTTCAAATCTTCCATTTGTATCATCAAATGATCCAACTGATAATGAATAAGTATTTTCACTAGCTTCTTCATCAGGGTAATACCATAATGATATATCTATATATTCATTAGGGAATAATGAAGTTACTTTCATAGGTATTTTATTATTTTGATCATCTAGGATATAAGAATCAGAATTGAAATCATATTCATAATAATTCTTATTATTCTCATTTTCACGATAATACCATTTATCGAAAACTAATTGATTTCCATAATATCTTTTTATTCTAATTCTATCTCTAAAATGAACATTATCATTTGATGTAACTACATCAATTGAAGACGAATCAACACTTGAATTAATCGTAAACCAGGCATAAACACCAACTATTAAACTAATTAGTGCGAAACTTAATAAGATTATAGATGTTATAAATCTATAGTAGGTTTTAATAAATGTAATAACTTTATTCATTATTTAACCTCTCAACATTGAATTTAACGGTTAAATTAATTGAAATTGAATTAGAACCTGTTAATTCAAAGTGATATATCGCTTCAAACGCTTTAGAATGATACTGATCAAAATATTCATAATATGTACCAATATCTTCTAATAAAGGATTAGAAACTACACTATAACCACTATTTGAATTAGAATCCTTTATGTAATATGTTTTATTTGAATCTAATTCTTTATCTTTAGTTAAACTATATCTTACATAATCAAAAGTTATAGTTCTAGTATTCTTATTAATTTCTAAAGTATCATTTCCTGAAATATATTTATATGAAGTTTGTAATAAATAATCATCAGGATTAGTTGAGAAATCTTGATATAGATTTCTAATATCTTCACCATCTGCTAACTGTGACTGGTATAAAATACCATTTTTAATTCTTGTATAATCATTTGTAACTTTTTGTTCCTCAAATAGAACGCTAGCATTACCTTGATATGTAGTATAAACCTTAACACCTGCATCTGTTAAATCTGTAAAGATCCAATAGTTTGCAATACCTGTATTACCATAGAAATTATTGTAATTATCATTTGTTGATATTGTTTGATTTTCAATATGAACTTCATCAAGCCAAGTCATAGAATCTAAGAAATCAAATAGAATAATATTACAACCATCCATATATAAGACACTTAAATTCTTTAAATTTACAAATCTAGAGATAGAATCATTATCTTTTACGTCATTATTAGTTAAATCATAACCATCGCTAAATCCTGTACAATTTGTTAAAATTAAAGTTTCAAGTCTACTCATCTTTGCAATTTCTCTAGCTAAATCAATTGCGGTATTACTATTTGTAATTAAACCTTGATTATTTGAATTAACAAGCTTTAAATATGTTGTACCTGTTAAATATTGTAAGCCTTTAAAATTCTGAATAGATGCGATTGTTGAATCTGTTGAAGCGTCTATCTTAACATTTTGACTTAGCCAGTCAATCATTACATAACCACCATTATTTGAATCAAGAGTTGCATTATTGTAATCACCTAAAGTATAAGTTAATAATTGACCTAGAGAATCAGTTAATACAGTAAAATTATCATAAATCCATTTATAGAAATTTTCATCAACTACATCTGTTCCATAATGTAATACACCTGCAACCGTAATAATTGATAAAATTTGTTCATCAGTTGTGTTTTTACAATAGGTTTGCCAATCATTAACCATTGCACTCATCTTATAATTATAAACTAGACCTAATTTGATATTTTTATTACCTACATTACTAATCTTATATTCAAATATCCATTTTGCATCGCCATAATTTAATATTTCTTCTAACTTTTGATTCCTTGAAGATTGATCATTACCTAAATAATTATCAAATAATGTTGTATAGCTTACACCTTGTGTATAAGTCAATGTAGTTTGAATAGTTTCATTATAATAAAGATGTAATATGAATGCACTAGAACTTGATGGGTTTAATTCTTCTATATGTTTATTATCAAGTTGATTATAATTTTGAGGAATCTCTACAAAGTCATATACTATAATAGGACCTACATTTGAATAACTTATTGGTAATTCAAATGTTTTAGAAATATAACTATTATATTTTTCTTTTATTTCTTCATCATAATATGTGTAATATGGTAAGAATGCGCTATTAGTATCTGTTGATGCTACATTAACACCTATACCTATTTGAATATTTACAGTTTTTTCATTAATTGTAAATATACATGATAACATGACATCCTGAACATAAGCTTCAGGTACTTTATTAGGAACTACTGATAATAATTTTCTATCACTATTACTTATATCACTTAATTGATATAAGTTATGAGAATCATTTATTAACTCATATCTAACTGAAGTGATTGATGGATAATTATCTAGGTTAATATCATTATAATCATATAATATTTGAGTTGAATAAATATTACCGCTTTCATCATTTTTAGTAAGTAATATTTTACCACCATACCATTCATTAACTAAATCTCTTGCGATTTGTGATTCATTATTTACAATTAGATTTGCTGATAAACATTTAATATAAATTGTCTTTGAATTATTATTTTTACTAAAAGTTATTCCAATAGCTTCTGTCTCACTTGTTGGGGCTAAATTAATGTAATAATTATCAATATTTGAGATTGTAGATGTACCTAATGATAAATATTTAGTTCCATCATTAAATAATTCTATTGCCTCTGCATTAGTTGATTTTTTATATGGAATATAAGAAATATTAACATCTTCTATTAATTTAGGCATAATTAATTCTCTATCTATTCTATATAAATTATTTTCAGAATCATAATGATTTTTAATTCTTGAATATACTAATGTTTCACAAACATCAAAGAAATCGCTAGAATTTTTATTTACTGCATGAATATTAAATCTAGTTTTGGCGACTACTTCTCCCATATATTTAATATAAACTTCTAAATTAATATCTGTACTGTTAGACGGAGCACTAAATTCTCCTAAATTAGATAATATAGATTCATCACTAGATAAATATTCTATTTCAATATCTTTATAATTAAGATAATTAAATATTAAATCTAAATTATCATATACAAATACACAATTATTAATATCATTATCAAATTTACAATAATTTTGACTATTAATTTCTTTATTACTTACAAATAAATGAGAATCAAATTCAAGAATGTTATTGTTATTTGTAATTAGGTTATTATTATCTAAGTCATTTAAAGATAATTTTTCTACTCTAATATCTGTATAATTCAATAAAGAATCACTAACCTTATAAAGCGCTAAATATGAATAATATAACTCGTTAAATTCTAATACATTAATATATGAAGAAGTTTGTAAAATAACTTCATTTAAATGTTTGATAACTATATTATTATTTATAGTTACAACAGCATTAGGAGTATTAATATTAATTAATCCGTCATTACCATTTTCTTTAGCTTCTATCACATCATTTTGATATATAATTTCTTCAGGAATAATATAACCATTTACTTTATTACTATATAATTGAACACTACCATAATATGAATGATTAAAGTTAATATCTTTACCATTTAAATATAAATAATAACCATTTAAATCAATATTAATATTTGCAGTAATTTCTAAATTATTAAGTAATACAATATCATTTTTAAATTGTAATGTCTTACGTGAACTTGATTTTTCTTCAATCTCTTTATCATTATATGATTTAGCTTTTGAATAATTAAATAAATCACTATAAGACGAAACTTCAATAATATCTCCATCAAGACTTCTACTATCTGATATAGATATTTGATTAGAATTAATCTTAAAATAGGCAACAGCTGAAATTGTTGTGACTAATATAAAGATTAATAGTATTGTTGAAATTATTATTTTTCTTTTTTTCATACTGTTGCCTCCTTTCGATTAACCGATAACAGTTATAATAAATTTACGCATATATTTAACACCATCATTACCAGTAACAATAGCTGTTAATACACAATCTCTACTACCACCAACACCATAAGTGTAAGTTGTAGTAGATTGGCCTGATGAGAATAAATTCTCATCCATATATTTCATTAAATTACAGATAGAATATAGACCATTTGCATTTAACGAAACTGCAAGTTTAGAGAATGTACCAGCATTTGAACATACATCATAGTCAAATGAAACTGTACCAAATTTTCTTAATTCATATGAACCAGTTTCGCTATTTTTCATAACTATGTACCAAATATTAGTACCGTTAGTATTACCAGCATTTGCTGCTCCACTATAATGATATATTTTTCCTTCATAAGTACTATCCATATTTGCGACTAAATCAATTATAGCTTGATATGTACCTGTAATTTCTTCAAATGTTTGAGAATTTGGATTAGAACTTTGTGCAAAATAGAACTTACCATCATTACCTATATCAAGATAATAAACACCATTATGTATAAAATTCATTCCCATATAAGTAAATGTATCACCAGTATATGCATAATAATTATGATAATATAATCCTAATTTCTTATCATTTAAATGTGAATTAGCTTCAGCTAAAAGATTATACATAGCTTTCGCATTAATAACACTTTGTCCATTATTAAACTGTTGATAATTAAATCCACCACTACTATTAATTGAAACTTTATATGTTCCATTATAATTATGAACAACTTCTTGTCCTGCAACATAGTATGTTACATTCTTATTAATATTATAATATTGAACATTTATTGTATTAATTATATTTTCATATAAAGTAGCATTTAGAGAAAGTGTAGTATATAAATATTCATCAGAATATTTTGTTCTCGTATCAATATCATCTAATTGTTGAGGACCATTTGCAGTAGTAGAACCTATATTTGTAGTATGGGTTAAATTTACTGTAGTATTACCATATTTAAAACTTCTACAAGTAGGATATTCTGTTAATACTGATTTGAATGTATATGTAAAACTTAAGAAACCGGATCTACTTGAACTAAAATAGTAATCCGACCAAGTTTCAGTAATAGGTTTTGAATAACTATATCCTTCTGCACTATCCGCTTGAATAATATTATATGAATTTCTTGTGATTAAATATGTTCCATCACTTTGAAGTTCTGCATAATATTTATAAATTATACCTTGATAGCCATTAACTATTGTATATGTTTCCCAATATTCAGTATTAGTTCTTGTATTAGATAAATATGTACCAATTGAGTAACAATTTTGTTGAGCTAATTGATTTCCATTTTCATCATAGAAAGTAACATTAGTACGTCTACTAAATAAACTATTACCACCATTAGTAGGTTTATTACTTGATGATGTACCAATAGTTCTTGATGTAAAATTACCTTCTACTATTTGATGTTCGGATTCTTCTTCATATGTTGTTTTTTCAATATTGTTAGCTATTGCCCAAGCTTCTACCTCAGACATAGGTAATTGTTCAGGTGCTTGGCCTATTTCAATATATAAATCACTTTGATCTGTATCAACAATTTCAGAGAATGCTACATTTTGATTTTGATCTAAATAAATATAATATAAGTGATTAGCTTTAAATGTTTGATTATTATATGTAAATGGAGTTGTTACAAAATAATAGTCAGTATATATTACATTTAATGTATCAATTGAAACGCCACTTGAACTATATTCATGTATAGTATTACCAGTTTCAATAACCCATTGAATTGGAGTTGTAGTTTCATTTTCTGTAATAACATTTTGAGTTAATTTAGCATTTTCCGCAAGTAAAGAATAGAATTCTTCTAGATAAATTAAACCTTCAGCATTAGAATTTAATTTTTCAGTATATCTAGTTTCTAAAGTTGAACCATCAAGTGAAAAATATACTAAAGGATTATTTTGTGATTTATAATTTATAGCTTGTAATGTAAATTCACTATATTCATTTAATACATCTACATCAGCTACACTAACATAACTTAAATTTTCAATATTAGCTTTTAATAGTGCACCAATATTTGAAATACCCTGATTATGGAATAAATCAATCTTTTCAATATTTTCAAGTTTAGAAATATTTTCTAGTCTAAAATCAATATTTGAGTCACTACAATATTCACAAGCTAAAACCTTAATTAAAGAATTATTAGAAGTTACACGATTAAAGAAATTAGTTAGATTAGATGTAGTATGAAAAGCTTTAAGCTTACCATTATAATCTCCCATAATATATAATTCTTCTAAATTATTGAAATAATCAAAACCTTTAGTTGAACCATCTAATAAAGTAACTTTAGGAACTATAAACGTATCTCCTGCGATTCGTGATTGTTTAAACTCTGCACTAAAGCCTGTATCATTTATACCATCTACATTTTTATTTAATAATTCATATGCTGTAGAGATTAGTGTTTGTATACCATTAGATGTAAAATATCTTGGAATAGTAAAATGAGTATCACGTAAATTTTGTACAAAAGCCTTAACTGTATTAGACGGTCCACTTGAGCTATTAGTCTTTGAGTTTAATAAGAATGCTAGAATAATTTCTAATTCATATGTAGAAAAATATTCTGTTTCATCTTCAAAATATGGAGAATTATTATATTTAGATCCTTGATATGATCCACTTCTTGAAATAGTCCATTCAGAATAGTTATGTCCAATTAAATTCTCCCAGTCATAAAGACCAATTACACCTAGGTTAGGAGTACCATCAGTAAAGTCTTTATCATTATGAGCCCATTGAAGAACTTCTTGGAATTTAAATATTGTAGCACTATTTCTATTAGCTCCGTAAGTACTTGTGTTTGAATAGAAAACATTTACTTTTCTATTAAGTTCACCAGAATCAACTAATACATACTTATATGTACCATCTTCATCTTTTTGTTGGGCTGATATATTTGCCCATAAATTATTCCAAACACTTGTATCACTTGAGATATAAGTTAAGAAATAATTTTTAATTACTTCTTCTTCAGTTTCGTTAATATATGAATATCCGTTTGATGCATAATTTTGATAATTATTAATAAAACTTGAATCAAAACTTATATCACCTTGGAAATGAGTACCAAATGTATCAGTACTATCGCAAAGTATCCAATCTATAATTTTAGATAATCCATAAATAATATGATTATCTGTAGATGTTACAGATTCTGATAAATCAAATACTAATCTTTTACATAAAGATGCATCATGACGTAAGATATAAGCACCTGTATGATTTGTGATAACATTATTACTAATTGTAAAGCTATCGTTATCAGTTAATTTAGTATAATCACCATTTTCTACATCATCTAAATATACTTCATTATTTACATAAGTAGCTAAATAATTCCATACTTGATATTTAACTGAGTTGAATACTGAAATATTAGAAAAACCTTGACTATCAGGTTTAATAACTGCAGGACATTCAAAATATTGAATACGGCTTACAGTATCAGTTGTTTGTCCTGTAGGCATTACTAATATTGTAGTAATACCAAAATCATAATTCATATATTCAAAATTCACAGGATCTAGACAAATTTTATATCTATTAATTTGTAAAATTTGTTGTGTTGTAAATGATTCATTACCACTAATTCTAGCTATTTCTACATCATCATTATAACCAATAATTTCTCTAATTGCGCCTTGGCTAGATTGAGGAATTTCATATGTAATATAATAAGTTTGATATTTTCCATCTAAATAGAAATCACCTTTTTCATTTAACATATTATTTTCTAATCTAGTATCTAATATGTTTTGTAATACATCAACTTCATCAAGTTCAGTTTGAATTTTTGTAAATACTAATTCATTAAGTTCTGTATTATATCCTGTATCTATTAATATATTTACTAAACCAGAATAAACTTCAGAATCAGATTTAAATTTAGCAGTTACACTAATTTGCGCAAAAGTTTGGAATGTAGCTTCTCTTAGATAAATAGCATTTGAAGTTAAATTATTACTATCTTTTGCATTCTTATCAAGTCCTATAAAATTATACGTAGAAATTAATGAGTAATTAATATATTCAAAACCTATATTTGAGAATGCTTCCCAGCTATATCCACTATCACCTTGTCCTATATTTTCAGGCGTTTTATATGATGATCTATAATCATATCCACTATAGTTTTCAGTATCATTTACATCATAATTAGAATCTACAATTGGTAAGAAATAATACGCTTCTAATGAATTTTGGCCATTATACATCGTCTCAATTGTAATAGGAGATAATTGTGCTACAAAATATTGGAATATTGTCTCATGATTTTGAGACATTATTCTAATTTTAAATTCATGAGTATATATTGAATCATTAATCTTTATAGTTGCAAATAAACTAACAACTTCATCCCCAGAAATATCTGATGAAATTTTACCATTATCTAGCATTAATTCTTCATTTGAAGATTTCCAAGTAATAGATACATTTTTATCTTTTAAACTTGTAGGTAAGAATAAATCTGAAGCAATTGTATTTACAATTACTCCACTTTCACTTACTGTAGTTAAATTCATTAAATAAGCTAAATCATTTTCAAGTAATGAATTATATAATAAATCATCATTATTACCAAAAATCTTAACTCCAATTTTTTCATCTAATACTTCAATATAACTTTGGAATGTATAATCAATATTTGAAGATACTAAATTAGGTTTTGTATAACTTAATGAAGGACCGCATGTTACATTTAAATTATAGAAAGATAGTGCTTCAAAAATATTTTTATTTATACCACTATTAACTCCGTATTTTAGATTATTTTTAAGTCTTGGAATAATTAAATCCTTTAAATTAGTAGAATCGTAATTTCTCACTACAAATAAATTTGAATAAAGATATCCTATATTTAGGCCTTCTCTATTTTTGAAATCTAAAATATCTACTAATCCTTTTTCATTATCTAAGATAAAGCTTCCTGTTGATGATAAAGAATTAATATTTAAATTACGACTTGATATAATTTTAGTTATACCTTCCTGAGTAAATGTAATATTTGCGTTATTTATTAATTCATATCCATTTAAATCTAATATAAAAGGTTCACTTAATTCTATATTTTGAGATAATGTTACATTATTTAATAACACTATTTTTGCATCACTACTAAATGTTGCAGAATTAATATCATCGACTGCTAATATTAAATCAGATTCATTTGATACATAAATATTATTAAAATAATCAGCAGTTTTAGCATAAGCTTTTAAATTAAATGAAAATGGTGTATTAGTATCAAAATATGATTTGTCTGCTGCACTATGTAATTCAAAAGTAATTAAATCAGTTTGACTTGAATAATTATCATTACTAGCTTTATTTATATATCCTGTAAAATCTAAATATCCACTTTCAACCTTATTTTCACTATTTGCACAAAGATTAGATAAAGTATCAACAAATTCACCATTAAAATAAACTAATATGCATGATGCATAGCTTTCGCTTTTTTTAGTGAAAGTAGGACCATCAAATGAAAATTCATATTGATATGCAATAATTGAATCAGTTCTATTTTTGATTGTAATATTAAAATCCTTCTTATCACCTGCATTATGAAAATCTAATGTATTTGTAGATGATTCAATTTCCACATTATCTTTACTACTATCAGCTACATCAATAACTTTATTAACAGTTCCAATGCTAACATTACCGTTAGACACAATCCATGATTCAAAAAGAATTGCTGCCATTACAAATGTGGTTGAAAATAATAATAAATATATTGTAAAAATTAAAATCGAAATTTTCCTTTTCTTTTTCATTTGAATTCCCTCCTTCCTAAAAAAATATAAAACCAGTTGCAATATGTGCAACTGGCTATCTTTTAAAAGACCCTATAGCTTTGCGTCACAGGATTTCTCCTGCTTTGCCAAAAAATTATATCTTTCCTCAATTAATTTTACCATATAATAAATATTTTTTCAATAAAGAATAAAACTTATGCAAACTAGTCCTTATTAGTTTCCTTATGATATAATCTCTTATAATAATACATATTCTCATCAATAATATTTAAGAATGCATCAAAGCTCATAAAGTTTGGATTATATAAAGATAATCCATATGAGAATTTAATATCATAAGGATATCTTAATTCATCTTTTTGAACTAATAAGTATGCCTCAATTTTAGAAATTAATAAACTTGCCTCATCTTTTTCTATTGTGTTTAATAAAATTATAAATTCATCACCAGCATAACGAATTACAACTCCATTTGTGGAGACAATCTTTTTTAAAGCTTGTGCGAAGTTAATTATAGCTTCATCTCCAACTTCATGGCCATATGAATCATTTATATTTTTAAAATCATTTATATCAAGCATAATTCCCATTATGCTCTTCTTTCTTTTTTTAGTTAAATAAAAATCCATAAATGATCTATTATAAACCTTTGTAAGTCTATCAATATAAATAGTTTCATTTTGAATAGATGCAATTACACCAGAAAATCCAATTGAACAAAATGGTATTATTACTGATATAGCTTTCATATTTGGAATAAAAGGGGCAATAAGTGAAATAATTGCACCAATAAGCACTGGAATTACAAAAATCCATGCTTCAAAGAATATCAATTCTTTTGATTTTATCTTTATTATAAAATAGAAAATCAAACTAATAATCATATAGATTACAGCGATAAAAAATATTATAAAATAACCACCTAATCTAATATATTTTTCATTCTCAATTTTAAAAATAAATGGAACAAATATATTAATAAATACTAATAAATATCCAATAAATAATGGAATAGCTAATAATAATGACTTACCTAAACTAAGAGGATGTTTCAAATGCAATAATAAAAATATAACCCATAAATATGCTATTGTAGGAAAAGCTAAAAATTGATAAATATTTAAAATATGAGTTGAAAACCACCATATAGGACCAATTTTTCCATCAGATGCCCAAATTAATATTTCAATAAAAGAACTAAATAGAATTAATACACCCAAAGAATTTATTAATTTTAATTCTTTTTTATTAACATATAATTTATTCTTACATACAACAATCATCATAAACATTAAGACAATCGTCATACAATTTGCAACATACACAGCTATATTTTCCATGATGTTAATCCTTTCATTTTATTATTGCATTTATACAGTTCTATTATATCATATAAAACTAATTTTTAACCATTTTTCGACAAAAAAGTTCTGCAATTATTTATTTTTTTCTATCAAATTTAGTATCTTATCTTTTTCTAAATTTTCACCAATGACAATTACAACATCTTGTCCAACTTTAATCTTTTCTACCAAATTATCTTCTTTGGTAAAATTAACTTGATGCCAACAATTATCATTAAAGATAAATCCTTTAATTCTTAAAACATTTCCATATTTATTTGAATTAAGTAATTCATCTTTTAAAAAATTAATATCATCTAAGTTTAACTTTTTATCCATTATGTATAATGTATCAAAATTATTATCATTTATAACTTGAAGTTTAATATGACTAGCTTCAACATATGAAGCATTTATTAATGTATCAAAATCTAAGTCATCATTATATACAATATCATTTGATGTAAATATTCTTGATGATTTAAATTTTTTCATAATATTATTAATATAATCTAAATTAATACTTAAATTTCTTTTATCACGTTTAGATACAATAATTTTAGAAGCACATGAAGCTTCACTTACAAAAATATATTCACTATTATCACTTAAATCTTTAGTAAATATATCATAGATACAAAAAATATTTCCAATATTATACCAATTTGAAATTGGTTCTTCATAAAGTGAATCAAAAAATAAATCTGTATCAAAAATGCCACTAGGTTCTACTACTACTCTTGTATATCCCATTAATGCAATTTGAATTAATTTAGTTTTAAAACGACGCATATGGCAATCATAATCATTACCACCTTGAACAGTTTCTATATCACATCCAAAGTCGTTAATTAGCATTGTATCAACATTAATTGCGCCAAAATCATTCTCAATGACACATACTTTTTCACCAATACTTTTTAAATAAGTTATATACTTTTTTAAAAATGTAGTTTTACCTGAACCAAGAAAACCAGTAATTAAATCTATTTTAATCATAATATCACCATTTTTTTAGATTTTAATTATAATACATCTTTTTATAATACTCAACAAAAAATGACCTCAAATAAGAACACTTAGAAATATTTAGGCTTTGTATGAATGAGTTAAGTATTACAAAGATAGCTAATATTTTAAATAACAAGAATATTACTCCTCTATTAGCCTGAAAGACATCCAACAAAAAATATAAAACCTAAGCACAATAAGCAAAAGGCAAGAATTAATGAGCTTTATGACTTTGTTAATAAAGAAAATAAAAAAATATCTTAGTGTATCTTACCTAATAAATTTAGTTAAAATACACTAAGATAAATGTATTAACGGAGGAGATAGTTCTAGAATTCATCCAAAAGATAAACTTAGATCATAAAGTTAAAATAGATGTCGTAAAAACTTAGAGAGTTGATATCTACTATAATGTCAGCAGTCAAATAGAGATATAAGCTAGATTAACATCTAGTGGTATTTTTACTTTAAAGTAATTGTAATAGTTACATCTTTATCGCCTAATAGGTCAGTTAGTACACTTTTAGATAAATTGATGTGACCTAGTTTTGTATAGGCCCATGTATTTGAATCATAGAAAATTACTATTTGATTAGATGAATATAATACTATATCGCCTGGGCTAGTGGTAATTCTAGTATCAGATGAAGAATAGTTGTACCTAAAGAACCAACTTGCTCGAAACTACCATACATATGCATGTCAATAACTAGACCGTCTTTAGCTAGTTTCTTTAATGCAGTAACTGAATCATTATCAAGCCAATTAACATTAACTTCAGTATTACCTATTTTTAAAGATAAAGTTTTATTCATAAGATCATCATCCTCTTTAGATTGTATCGTATTATCATCACTTGTTGTGCCAAGCTTCTCATTAGTAGGTTGGCTTGACTCAGTGGTTGTATTCAATGTATATTTCCTACAAGAAACAAAAGTGCACATTAAAACTAGTGTTGTAATTAGAATTATAAATCTTTTCATAAAGGCCCCCTTTAGGCTTATTATATTACAAAATCATAAAAAAGAGAGGCAAGCTACCTACGAATTAAAATCGAAGATATATTGCCTGCTCTAATTAAAAACTTTATTTGATGTATTTACTAAAATATGAATAATAATTTGGATCAAATATAGCATCATCATATGAATAAGTATCACGAATTTTAGTTTTAGTATCAACTCCAAAACCAAGTTTAGTAACTGTATATACTTCTTCTATATCAACACTTAATGTTTTATAACTTGAATCAATTGTTAGATCAAGATGAATCTTTTTAAATAAAGGTACAGTGGTTGAACCTGATGAAGTTAATATTTCATGTCTATAATAAAATGGTGCATAGTCCTCGTTTGGATTCAAATCTATACTAATTGTATAGGTATTATCTAAATTATCCTTTAAAGTCGGATCTGATAAATATGTTTCATCATTAATGATATATCCAAAACTTTGAAATGGTAACCAACCAAATTTTTCTAAATAATCATTAAACGAAATTTTTGTAGGTTCAGATTCATCAAACTGTGGAACTAAATCCTTAACATCTTTAGTTTCTCTATATAAACATAGATTCTTATCTTTCATAACAAATCTTTGATTTGCTAGAGTTAAAACACCAGTACTTGTAGTAGTTATTAATGCATTATTTCCATTAATAATACGTTCATTCTTAATTTTTTGTTCAACGTTAAATAACATCGTAGCTGTAGTTTTACCTTCAGTCGAAATTTTAAATTTATTACAATTGCTAATTTTCCATAAAGAATAAGCTACTACATCTTTAACATTATTTTCTTTTGGATTTTTAGTTGTTTCATTAATTTCTAACATATAAGAATCATGATTAACACTTTTTTTAGAAATATCTGAATATGTTGAAATTTTAGCCTGAGGCTTATTACTTTCAACAGCTATTCTTATTCCAAAAATAGATACTGATACAATAATTAAAGCTAATAAAATTATTAAAATTCTAATAAATATTCTTTTTTTCATAAATAACTCCATGTATAAACATAATGATTATATCACAAGATTAGAAATATAAATTAGAATATTTAATAAATGCTTTATAAAACTCATTTAATTTTTCATCTGAATTTTCATCTCTTACTAAATGCCAACCAGTTGGTGAGACTATAGATATATGATCAACTTTTTTATCATTAAATTCATTTTCAAAATATTTATATTGTTCAAAACCATTTGTAATATTATCTTTAAATCCAAACCAAGCTATTGTTGGAATATAATTTCTATTATCAGCAATTGGTGAAAGTCTATTCATTATTTCTTTTAATTTAATTGAATCACTTTCATATTCTTTATATCTAATATCTTCACCTAATAATAATGACACAACTTCATTTAAATAATTTTTAGCAGTATACAATAAATTTGATGATGTAGATGTCCATAAATATGGATCAAAATAAATTGGACAGACTGTTAAAAATAGGAATTTTAATGGAATCTTAGATTCTTTTCTTGTATACGCATATAAAGAAGCTAAATGTGCACCTGCAGAATCACCTTGAATTGCTAATTCTAATTTGTTATCATCAAATCCAAGTTCTTTTAATCTTTCTTTTGTCTTTAAGATACATAGATCAATTTCATCTAACATAGTAGAGACACAAACTTTGCTTAATTTAAAATCATTTAAATCTCTAGGTAAATCTATAAGAGAATAATTCATATTTGCAACGACATATCCTTCATTTGCAAATCCAATTGAATATGAATCATATTCAGAATTATCTCCTGCAATCCATCCTCCACCATGAATAAATAATAAGACTTTAGTTTTATCTGATTTATCTAAATCTTTTTTATAATATAATTCACATAAATTATTTTCTACTTTATCTTTATAATAAAATGAATCTATATTTAAATCTGACTTTTTCAAATTATTAAAGTCTGCTACATGAATTTTAATACTCTTTTTATTAGTTTTAGTTGTCGCATTTACTATATAATCGCCACTAGTTAGACCATAAAACAATCCATCTTGATCGATGTATGAATTACATGAATCTTCAACATCCCATTTTACTTCTTCCTTAGTTGATATTTCTAATTTTAATACATCATTTACAAAACAAGTTGGATGTTCGTAATTAAAATTAAAATCAATTTTTTCTTTAGTTTCTATATTATTGCATGATGAAATAAGAGGAATTAGTAAAAATAAACCTAATATTTTTCTTTTCATAATGCACCTCTCTATTCTAATACAACATATACAATAACTTTTTCTTCTTTATCACCACTAATAGTGGCAATAACTGTACAAATATTTCTATAAGTTTTATTATCTGATAATAAATATTTTGATTTAGTTTTTAGAGTAGTATTATTAATTTCAGCTAATTTAGAATCATTTACAATATAATTAATTGTTTCGCCATTACTTAATGTAAATAATTGATTTAAATCAAACTCGGAATTTTCTTTTAAGTATAAAATGTGTTCATTTAAATCTAAATTTATATTTGAATTTAGTGTATGAGTTGTTTCTCTAAATCCATAATTACTACCTGTATAATATAGTGTATAATTTTCATTAATACCGTTCTCTATAACACCTGTACTACCTTCAAGAGGCTCAACTTTAATTCTAACTTGAGCCATATTATCAGCACTTCTTGTATTTTCATTTATAATATTTCCATTATAAATCTTCTTACAAGTTAAAACTCCTTTAGAATCAACTGATATAATTGCATTATCACTTGATTCATATGAAACACTATAGTCTTCTACTCTCTTATAATCTTTATAGTGATTAAATGATAAATAATTATTAGAATCATTTATACCACCTAGTGGCTTAACAACAGAAACAAGATCTTTTCCATAACCAATTTCGTTTAATCTTCTATACATTGGATATAATAAGTCTTGTCGTTCGGAACTCACATAATGAACATCATAATAATAATTTAACCAACCAGTTATTTTCTTATCAATATTATCACTATTTTGATATTTAGCACCATCTTTAATAACATTATAAACTTCAATACACTCTTTATTAATATCTTTTACGTCTTCATATGTATTATATAAGCCATTATTATCAGATACTATGAATTGTTGTCTAGCTTTTTTATAATTAAATACGCTATTGTATTCATTTTTAATTTTTTCTTTACCAATTATTTTTGGACTATCTAAACTAATCTTAATAAAATCATATTCTTCACTTAAATCATTTTTTCCAATAACACTAAAAGATGTCTTTTCAAATTTATTATCTGAATAATTAATTCTAAAAGAAATATCTGAAATAGATTTAGGTAATTTAAAATTAATATTAATTCCATTTAAATTAAATGTCATATTATTATCTTTAACATTACTACTATAAAATCCATTTAATGCCATGATTAATAGTGAAGAAGTCTTAATACTAACAACATCTTCTTCTCTTTTTTGAATTAAATTTCTACTTAATACATTTTGAATACTTAATAAATTATCAGTAGTAAATAAAGAACTAATTGTATCAATTACTTTATTTGAATTATCTTTTGATTTAAATAAATTAGTACCACTAATTAACTTACTACCTTTTTTAAATAAATTTGAAGCTAAATTAACTAAAGAATCTTCTTCATAGGCAAATGGTTTAATATTAGGTTCATTTTCTGTACCAAAATTTCTAGTAAGTGCATAATCTATATCAAATGACTTAAAATTATAAATATCTAATGAATATAAATCATTATAATCTAGATCAGATAAATAAGTATCAAAATTAGGATTAAATATAGATACTATATTTCTAACAATTTGAGGTTTTAGAGTTGATTTTAATGCGCCAACAATACCTGATGAAAATAATTTATCTATAGTTTTAGATAAAGGTAAAGATACTTTAATCATATCTTCATCATTAAAACTATAATAAGAAACATTATATTCTAATTTGATACTATCATTATAAATTGGTAAATATGTGCTAGTCTCTAATATATTAGATCCAATTTGCGCCTTAATCTCACCCAAATTAATTTCAATTTCACCTGAAAATAATAAACCCTCTTTTTTATCAATTTCATTGAATGAATCAATAATATCAGATAAACCTA
>Ga0247611_10003154_pt1 | contig 24969 bp, 42 predicted proteins | sample 177DNAGHGhighgp2_FD_192422 | JGI IMG/M metagenome (GOLD analysis project Ga0247611, IMG submission 192422) | Sheep rumen microbial communities from Palmerston North, Manawatu-Wanganui, New Zealand - 1770 DNA GHGhigh gp2 | ecosystem: Host-associated > Mammals > Digestive system > Stomach > Rumen... | reverse complement strand
ATATATATATTTGTAAAACATTTATCGATAAATGTACGGAAGAAGATAAATAAGTTATTAACCTTTAAAACAGTATTAAAATATGAAAAAGGTGAAAAATTTTATGAAATCAATCTGCCGTGCATATTTAAATAATATGGTAGAGATGTATAGACCTTGTATTGATGCTGGTGTCAATCCTTGGCTATAATTACGGTAGATTATGAGAAATTTTATTGTAAAACTGGTATTAGTGATTCTCTTATGTTGCACGACAGGAAATGCAGCATTTTCTCAATCGTTCAACTGGACCAAAGTAATAAACGCAATTGCAATTGTAGAAAGCAATAATAACCCAAAGGCCGTGGGTGGCGGTGGTTCAGTTGGATTACTACAGATAACTCCAGTTCTTGTAAAAGACTGTAATAAGATTTTACAAAAGCAAAATAAATCAAAAAGATACAGTCTTGCTGATAGATATAACGCAGAAAAATCTAAGGAGATGTTTATCATCATACAAGAATATTATAATCCACAACATAATGTCGAAAAAGCTATTCGACTGTGGAACGGAGGACCAAAATACTCTATTAAGAGTACACAGATATATTATAATAAGGTCCGAAAGCATCTTGCTTAGGACTAATTGTTTAATTTAATTTTATTTACGTTATGAAGAAATTTATGTTTTTGATGTTTGGTTTAGTAGCATTTATTGCAAGTTGTACTACTACTCCTACTACTCCTGTTACTGAGCCTAAGGCTGATTCTACAGTAGTTGATTCGACTGTCACTGACTCTGTAATCGAAGAGACAGTTGACACAGCTGTGATAGATTCAGCTGTGACTGAAGAAACTATTGCAGAGTGATTGTTTTGCTAGTACCTAGGTACTAGCATTTGCCTCTATAACTTTAATTGGTAGAGTGCTTGATCTGTAATCAAGATGTTGTCGGTTCGAGTCCGGCTAGAGGCTCAAATAAAGGGATGGCGTTATACTTATTCGAGAGTGTTATATTCCAGGGTATAATTTATATCCCTATCTTAGGGAAGTGGCCTAATAGGTTAAGGTACTACATTTGGGGTGTAGTGATTGTGAGTTCGAGTCTCATCTTCCCTACTAATCTGAAGGAAACATCTGTAAGTAAGTTGATAACTGAACCAGAAGAAGTTACTGTAGGCAACCATAAGTCGATAATTAAAGAGTGAGATGTAAAGACGCTCCTTATAGAGTTGTACAGGATAGTGGAATGTAAGATATTTTTTATGAAAAAAGTTTTTTTATTCTTAATAGCCTATTTATTTTATGTATTATGGGAAAAATTACAATTGAACAAGCGATGAATCGCTTAATGCCTAAACAACAAAATAATGTTGAAGGAATGAGATAGGTAAAACAACGAGTTAATGTTGAATATATTAAGTCACTGAATAAAGAAGATTCTTTATTACTATTTAAAAAGAATGATAGTTATATATTATCTCCAGCTGACGATGAATTAGATCCAATTATAGGTGAATTTGATGAAATTCCAGAAGATGATAGTGTTCCAGAATCATTTGCTGATTGGATGAAATTATATTCAAAAGAAATTGAAGAATTTTAGAACCCAGGAGTAGGAATTTTTGAATTAGTAGATTTAGGTTTACCATCAGGAACTAAATGGGCTAATATGAATATTGGAGCTGAATCTCCAGAAGAATTTGGTAATTATTATGCGTGGGGAGAAATAGAAACTAAAGATACTTATACTATAGCAAAATATAAGTATTATGATTCTTCTACAAAAACATATACTAAATTAGGAAATATTACTAAAAATCCAGAATATGATGTCGCATATAAATTAAACAAATCTTTATGTATTCCAACATTAGAACAAACTAATGAATTAATTGAAAATTGTAAATGGGAAAAAATAAATATCTACGATAATACATTTGTTTGGAGAGCAACCGGACCAAATGGTAATTTTATAGATTTTCCTCTTAATGGATGTAAATCAGAAAGTTCAAAAGTATCATATACAAATTATGTATATATGTGGACTGCTGATGAATTATCTAATGGTTTACAAGCAAAAACATTTAGAATAACAACATCTCCTGGAGTATATTCTATGTATAAAAGAACAGGTGCTGCTATAAGACCTGTTGCATCCAATGAAACTGTAGAACCAACTAAAATAAATTTTGTTGATTTAGGTCTTTCAGTTGATTGGGCAGATATGAATATTGGTGCAGAAAAGCCTGAGGATATAGGTAATTTCTATTCATTTGCTGAAACAGAAACAAAAGATATTTATACTATAGCAAGTTATAAGTATTATAATAATGAAATATATGAGGCATTACCAGTTACTGTATCTAAGAAAGTACAATATGATGCAGCATTCTGTCAAGATATAAATAGTTGTCTTCCAACTGAATCTTAGTTTAAAGAACTAATAACAGAATGTACTTGGACTAAAAAAGAAAAAGTTTGGGAAGTCAAAGGTCCAAATGGTAATTTTATAACAATACCTATTAATGGATGTTATGCTGAATCATCTAAAAGAGGTTTTACAAATTACACTTACCTATGGTCTGGAACAAATACAACAAGTTCTCAAGCTAAATGTTTAAGAATTTATACTGATGATAAACCAGCAGTTTATTAGATGTATAAAAGAACTGGGGCTGGAATTAGACCAGTTTCAGTAAAAACTAAAAATGAAAGAAAGAAAATAGAACCATTAGTTCCATATAAATGGGGACAAGGTAGTCCTTGGAATAATAAATTACCTTTAGACCCATCAAATGGACTTAGAGTACTTACGGGTTGTGTAAATACATCTATGGCATAGTTAGTAGCATACTACGGATTAATTGGAATTGATGGAATGACTTGGCGTAGAGCTATTCCTCCAACTGAGTAGTTTATAACTTGTCCTGGAACTAAAAATCAGCAAATAATGCCTGCACTTAAAGAATTAACAATAGACTATGAAAATATAAAATATTATAAATCTGGAGATTTTGCAAAATCTAAAGAAGCATATGATATGATAGGATTGTTAATGAGACAACTTGGTTGCATGAATAAGTCATCGTATCGTTCAAATATTACAACTGCAAGTATTTCTTCCGCTTTAAATACATATAAAAATCTTTTACATTTAGCAGAAAATCCAAAACTTATTCGTGGTAACAATTTAGAATAGTTTACAAATGATATTTATAATGAACTTGAACAAGGATATCCTGTAGTAATGGCTGGTTATAACAGTAAAGGTCAAGGAGGACACGCATTTATTTGTGATGGATATAATCCAGATACTGATAAATTCCACTTTAATTGGGGTTGGAATGGTTCATATGATGGATGGTTCTCAATGTCTTTATTAAATGCAGGAATAAATGATTTTTCATATTATAAACAAGCAATTATAAATATGCATCCTGAAATAACATTATTGGATGTAAATAACGATGATAAAGTTGATGTATCAGATATAATGGTTATTGTTCAAGATATAGTTGATAAGAAATTGTACGACTACAAAAAAGACATCAACAATGATGGAAAAGTTGATGAAGAAGACGTACAAATATTATTAAAATATATATTAGGTCAATAATCATTGGATTGGGATTCAGTGTGGTGGTTTCCGCACATCAGTTTTTGGAACTGAGAGAATAGGTTCGAATCCTATAATCCCAACTACAACTAGTATAAACTTGCAAAAATTAATAAACATGACAAAAAAATTAATACCAAAAGCACAATTCGGAACAGGATTAGTAAAACGAGGATTAAGATGGATTTCTAATCATGCTACTCCAACTAGAGAATAGACTTTATTTGAAGTATAGAATAATTATAATATATCAAGATAGAAACCAAGAGAATTAAGAGATTTACAACAAGATTTAAAAGATTTAGGATATTACAAAAAAACTGTTGATAATCAATGGGGAAGTGGAACAAGGAGTGCTATAAAGCAGGCAAAAGCCGACGGATATAAAGTTGATATAAATAATTTTACTATAACAAAAGGTAGTAAAAAATTATAGAAGAGGGAATCTAAGAAATATACCTCTATTGAAAAATCCGATATGAAAGAATTCGGAAAGTGGCTATATAATAAAGGATTAGAAACAAATCCAAGAAATAATACAGCTACAACTGTTATACATTGGTTCTTAAATTAGGCTCCGGTATATGGTGGTAGAGGTGATATGCCATTTATGGATTTTGATCCTCATAATGTCCCTAGTCCTGGATTATCTAAAGGTACTAAATTACAAGCGTTAGGCTTATATTTCTATCTAGGTGGACCAAATTCCGTTACAAAAAATGGAGAAAAAAGAAGAAGTATCGGAACTGATGGAGGAAAATACGAATGGCAAAAAATAAATGGAGGAAAAGACGTGAACAATAAAAGTCAATCTTTAATGGAGAAAACTAGAAATTCTGCACAATTTACTTTGGGATAGTTTGAAGTCCAAGAAAGAAATGATGGAAAGTATCATATACTTGATACTTATAATTTTAATCCTCAATCTGAAGCTGAAACTAAAAGAAGAGCATCTCAAAAAGACGCTTCTTCATATGATAAAGTTAGACATATGTCATAGTATGGAGTTAATAATAATATTCCTATAGATTCTTCTATAAGTAATAAAGAAATATTAAAATATTATAATTAGTTTAAAAAAGAACAACAATGAAAAGATCATTTATTATATTTTTTATAGTATTAATCGGATTGCTAATATGTAATGTTTGTATATCCGGAGTATCAAATGAAAAATTTAATAATAAAATTAATGAAACTTTAAATTTTTGTAAAAGTAATAATTATAATACTGAATTATGTATATTTGTTAACTTTGGAGAGAAATCTTCTACTAAAAGACTAAGAGTAGTTAATTTAAATACTAAAGAAACTTTATATAGTTGTAAAGTTGCTCATGGAAATACTTCATTCGATAGATCTGAAGCAACGATAAATGATTTCTCAAACGAGGAAGGTTCTTATAAGTCTAGTCTTGGTAAATATAAAATAGGAAAAGAAAGATATATAAGAAGTATCGATAAACTTATAGATTGTGAAGGTCTTAAAGTTCCATGTTTCGAGTTATACGGATTAGATAAATCAAATAGCAATGCTTTTAAGAGAGGAATATTGATACATCCTATGCCAATATCAGAATTACCAGTTCCAATTATTGGAAATACTTGGAGTAGAGGTTGTTTTTCTGTTCCTATTAAGTCATATAAGATTTTATCTAATTATATAAATAGTAGTAAATCTCCAGTACTATTATATGCATTTTTTGAATAATTAATTTAAAGCAGTGTTACCATTAAATATTATTTTGTGATTAATCTTTAGGTGGCTCAATTATTAAAATTGAGTCACCTTTTTTTTTAAAATTATGAAATATAGAATAATTAGAGTAGAAGAATTTGAAGATATATATTATATCGTTCAACAAAAAATTTTATTCTTTTGGATTTCTATTCTTGATGGACTTTCTAATCTTCCAGCTAAATATAGTACACTAGCTGACGCAGAGAAAGAAATAGGAAGACTAAAAAGTAAACCTAAGAAAACTGTAATTAAAGTTTATGATTAAAATATGGTGTGATGGTGCTTATAAACCATCATTAGATCAAGGTGGAGTTGGAATCATCTGGACAAAAGATGGAAAAATCCTTAAAAGATATTCTAAAGGATTTAAGAAAACTCCAGAAAGAAAAGTTACTAATCAGACTATGGAAATGATTGCAACTTTATTTGCATTAAAAGCTGTTTCAAAAGAAATTGATTCTCTTGAAATTGTTACAGACAGTATGTATGTAATAGGTGGATTGACATTAGGATGGAAAAGAAAAGCTAATGTAGAATTATGGAATAAACTTGATGAAGAATTAGACCGAGTTCAAAAGTTAGTTAAATCTCCAATTAAATTTACACATACATATGGTCATGCAGATGATACTTTTAATAATATTGCTGATTCTTTAGCTGATTCAGCAAGTAGAGAGTTTATAGAATGACTGAAAAAGAATTTCAAAAAGCCAATTTAAATTATTTAAACATTGGAAAAAATGTAACAGATGCATTATGTAACATCTGTATAGATAGTAAAGAAGAATATACTATGTTGGAAGTTATATATGGAGTTTCAACAGGAGTATATATGTTTCTTAAAGCAATCGCTAAACAGACAGATTCAAATACTTTAGATCTTTATGAATTATTTGATAGATGGATTAAACATATGGATTCATTAATGAAAGAGCATGAAGTACAAACACAAGAAGGAATATCTGGAAGCGAAAATAAAGTGGTGGGAGAAACAGCCCCAGAGTTATAAAGATAGTACCACAAAACCTGGTTCAGTTAAAACAAGATGATTATACAAGAAGATGATTTTAAGGCTGAACAACTTAGTGACGACTCAATCTTTTGGGACTTGAATTTATTAAGAACTAAAAAGAAAAGAGATGGAACTATTGTGGATGAATTAGGTGATACAATTTATGGATTACCTTTAGATAGTGTAATGAAAAGAATTGTTGCAAATAGAATTGCTAGAAACAATAAGGATAAAGCAATTACTATGAAACAATATTTAGATGAATGGAAACAAGAGATGGTTAAACTTTCAAATTTAAGTTTAAGTGACAAATGAAAAGTATTATTGAGTACAAGTGTAAGGAATGTGGCAAAGTCACAAAACACTATTTATCAAAAACTGGAGTTTACAAATGTTTAATTTGCGGAACGGCTAATAAGAAAGCTCCAAGAGATGTAGTATTTGAACAAGATGAGGAATTAGATGCTGCATTGAATCCTGAGTAATGTCTTCAAAGAAGGAATTACCCATCAGTTGGGTAAATAAATTTGGAGATAGAATTGGACTTAATAATAAATTTGTTTATGAAATGACTGCATACAAAATATTTCCTAAAGAAGGAAGAGCAGAATTAAAATCAAGCAAATTTATTACTTCTGAACGTGAATATACTAGTCAAGTAAAGGTAAGTTATTATCCAAATAAGAAGAAGCCAGAGTATATAGTAGTTAAATCCTTAGAAATGGTTGAAGCTCCTAAATGGTATATAAACTTTACTCCTTTACCTGAATTTAAATATATTTGGAATAAAAAAACTAAAAAGAAAAAATGAAAGAAATTGTAGCTTATGTTTATGGTAGTTTTAATGACTATCTTGGTAAGGAACATAAAATTGTAGTTTGTGGAGTAACTACTCCAGTTAAAGATGATGATGTATCAGTTCTTACTTATGATGAACATGATTTTGAAGAGTATAACGAAGTACAGAAAATCCTAACAATTGGAGTGAGTATTTGTAATCCTATTGATGAATATGACCAGGAGAAAGGTGAAATGATTGCATATGGAAAGGCAAAGAACCTTGATACTGCAATTATGTTAACTTCTTCAAGAAGAGGAATGTTTAACACATCTACTGTTAACTTTATATTAAACGATTATCTTTCATATATTGAAAGAGATCCAGGAAGTATTTTGAAAGGATATGATAAAGCTATGGCTGCTCATATTGAAAAGATTGATATTCTTGATGATATCAAAAAACTAAAAGAAGATGAGTTAAGTTTTATTAAACGTGTAGCAACAATTACTCCTGAACAGTTAGATTATGCAAGAAAAGTTTCAAAGTTACTCAAAGAATCAGACTAATGCAATTGTAATAATTGTAATAGTTATGGTTGTTGCTCTTCTTTGTATACAACAATATTTAATAAATAAATATCCTCCAGTTAATAAAGATAAAGAATTAGTTGAATCTATAAAATCTTTAGAGAATAAAATAGATTCTATATCAAATATAAAGGATAGTTTAATACTTGTTGTTGATACAACGAAAGTAAAAATTATTGAACTAGAGAAGAAACATGAAACAATTCGTGATAGCATTATTACTCAGTCTGTTAACTCCGATTGTATCAGTTTCTCAGAATACATATCCAAGTATAACAACAGACTCTCTAGTAGTAATAACACCCGATCAATTAAAAACCGCTAACTTAATATTTAATGAGCATGAGATGCTTATTGAAAAAGTTGGTTTATTAAATAGTCAGGTTAATACACTTACAGAAATAAATAAACTCTACTCTACTCAAGATTCTATAAGAAGTAGAGAATTAGATCTTTATAAAGGTGCATACCAAGATGGACTAGATAGATATACGAAATTAAATAAGAAATATAAAGTTTCTAAAGTAATTTCACTATCTAGTCTATTAATTCTATTAGGAGCTTTATTATGGCGATAATTAAGGATGAATATGGTATTCAAATAAAATTTCCAGATAGAAAATGTGAAGATTGTATGTGGTATCCTTGTATGGTAAACTTTGAGATATTCTTTACAAAGTTTGCAAAGTATGGATGCCGGGACTATAAAATTAAGAAATAAATATGGAAAATACTATTTTAGGAGAAAAACTTCAAAAAGCGTTGAATGAGTCTGAGAATGAACTAAATAATTTTGTATGGAAAGGTCCTAGAGAAAGTGACCGAAAACAAGAAGTCATTAAGATGATTGACGCTACTCCTGAACAGCTCAGAGATTGGTATAAACATTGTGATTCAATGCTTTATAGTAATGATAAGAAATATCCAGGAAGATATGTTCTTAAAGATATAGTTGACGACCAAAGAATGAAGTGTAATACTGAACTTTGTTTAAGATGGTTAGAAAACAAATATCAAAAAGATATTCCAGAGCCTCGGCAATCATATCCGAGATGGTTGTTCTTACAGGATATTCAAGATTTTCTTTCTAATAATTCTGAAGTAATTAAGAAGGAAGACTATGATAAGACTCCTATAAGAATAATTACAAGTAATATTCCTATTGAATTTAGGGATGTATCTATTGCAGATATTATTGCAGGATGTATTGATGGACTTGGAGTATTTTCAAGAGAACATATTTCATTAAGATTTATCACTAAACTTGGAGTATGGCTTACTGACAAGGAAATGAACGATCTTACTGAAAAGGATAAAGATGGTAAAATTAGAAATAGAATTGATGTTATCAAAGAAAGACATAACTTGAAGTCTGTTATAACTCTGAAACCAAATTCTAAAGGTTTAAAGTATAGTGAATTAAGAGCTATGCTTAATCTTAAGACCAAAAAATATTCTGAACTTACTACTGACCAATTGTTAGTTTTAAGGGATAAAATCTTATTCAGGTTTGAAGAGGAAATAGATTGGCATATCAGTCAGTGGGAAGATCTTATTAACAAGATAGAAAGAGTTGCCAAGTTTAAAGGAGTCGATCTTAATAAATAGTTAAATAATGGACAATACTTTGGAATTATTTAATAAAATAAGTAGAGACGAAAGACAAGAAATAGCTAGACAAACTTGGATAAAAAATAAATGTTGTGGAACATTAGTTGCATCTACCGGATTTGGAAAAACTAGAGTTGCTTTCAACTGTATACAATCTGTACTAAATAAATATCCTGAGTATAGAGTTATGGTTGTAGTTCCAACTGAAACTTTAAAGAATCAATGGCAAGAACAAATTGATGAAAGAGGATTATCTTTCAATGTTGAAGTATATATAATTAATACAGTTATTAAACATAACTGGAATTGCAAGATATTAGTTCTGGATGAAATTCATAGATATGCTTCATCTGACTTTTCAAAAATATTTGATAGAGTAAATTATAGATATATTCTCGGATTAACTGCAACATTTGAACGTCTTGACGGAAAAGAAATAATAATTTCAAAGTATTGTCCAGTTATTGATACTGTTACTACTGAAGAAGCCTTACTCAACGGTTGGGTTAGTAAGTTTACTGAATATAGAGTACTTATTGACGTAGATGATATTGATACTTATAAACAGTATAATAAGGAATTTACTGAACACTTTGAATTCTTCCAATTTGATTTCAATTTAGCAATGTCAATGGTTGGAAAAAATGGATATAAGTATAGATTAGCATATAGAGATAAGTTATGTGGAAATAATGCTTCAGAACAAGAAAGATCTCAAATGTTAAGAAATATTACATATCACGCTATGAGTTTTATGCAAGTAATTCAAAAACGTAAAGCATTCATAAATAATCATCCAAAGAAAATTGAAATTGCTCGTAAAATAATTGAGGCTAGAAAAGGTAAAAAAATTATTACATTTTCAAACAATGTTAAAATGGCAGAAGCCATTGGTTGTGGAGAAGTATATACAGGTAAAACTTCTAAAAAACGAGGAAATAAAATGATTACTGCATTTAATATGTGTAAAAGTGGAGTTTTAAATTCTTGTCAGAAAGTTAATGAAGGACTTGATGTAAGAGGATTATCTGTTGCAATAATTTTAGGACTTGATTCTAGTAAAGTAAAAGCTTTACAAAGAAAAGGTAGAGCTATAAGATTTGAAGAAGGTAAAAATGCAGAAGTATTTAATATTATCATTAATAATACTGCTGAGAATGAATGGTTTTTAAATGCACATAAAGGTGAACAATATGTTACTATAGACGAAGCTAATCTTGATAAAATCCTAAATAACGAGTCTTATGAAACATACAAGAAACCTGTACAAAAGTTAATATTTAGATTTTAATATGACTTTAAGAAGTGCTGTCGCTGATTATCAATATGATGTCAGTATATATTATTCTGTAGATGAAGATGGTGAAGGATGGAGCTGGGATATTAACGGAGGATATTCCTCTGTCGGAGGACGTACCCGATATTCTGACATTAATGAAGCATTGAAAGAATTAGTTAATTTCATGGCTTATCAATTCAAACCATTTGAAAAGTAATTTATGTAAATTTTACGTCTCGAAAGAGAACTACCCTTTTGCAGTTAGAGATATGTAGTGATTACCTATTTTTAACTGAATATATGACATTTTTAGGAAAATTAATTGCAATACAATATGACATTCTTGATTATACTTATTATGTATTTAAAATAATAAATGATGAAGAATGTAAAATTCATAATGCTAAATATATAACGTGTGTAAGATTTCCAAATTGGAATCATAAAGATTTACAAATTGGAGATTATGGATATGTTGTTATGAATGAGATAAAGGCAGGAGTAGATACTTGGTTTGATGGGAATAATTTAATTCCATATAAATATGATCATGATCAATTTATGAAATTAATTCCTCCAGGTGAAACTAAAACTGAGCTTTATACATTATGAATGAGCAATTAATAATAATGGAGAAATATAATTTAACTCCATCTGAATACTTTGTTGTCAAATTAATATTTATGACACAAGAAGGATATGAAGAGTCATATCTTTTAAGATATTTAAAGATAAATAAGGATACATTTAGAGATGATTTAGTATCTTTACAAAATAAAGGAGTAATCCTTAAATCTTGGAAGATACCAGAAAAAGGTTCTAAATTTGATCCATTAGAGATTCCTTTAAATAAGAATTTCTTTAAAAATATGTTTAAGTCTTCATTAGAATTAGGTAAACAACTTTTTGATGCATATCCTATGTTTGTAAATATAAATGGTTCAACCTTTTCATTACGTAGTTTTGCTAAAAAATTCGATTCTATAGAAGATTTCTTTAGGTTTTATGGAAAAACTATTCATTGGGATTTAGATAAACATAACAAAATACTAGATTTAATCAAATGGGATCAAGACAATAATGTTGGATTCCTTAAAATGTCGATCTGTAATTTTGTTATTGAACAGAAATGGAACGAGTTAGAAGCTCTAAAGAATGGAGATATTGTTAATATAAACTTTGATACTATCCAACAATTATAATGATTACAGAATCATTAAAACAAAAAATTGATAGAGGTAGAGAAGGTAAGAATCAAGGATTAAGTATTGGTTTAGAGAAATTAGAAAGTGTTATAGACGGAGTAACTCAAAGTACATATACATTAATATATAGTGGAACTGGATGTGGTAAAACTACTCTTGCTCTGTTTTCATATATATATTATCCATTAAAATATCATTTAGAAGACGGATTATATAGAGCATCTATATTTTCATTAGAGATGGACGCAGATATATTGTATGCAAAATTAATGTTGTTGTACTTATATGACACTTATGGAATAGATATGTCTGTAAAAGAGTTATTATCTAGAAAGAAGAATTTCATACTAACTGATGAATTATATGATATAGTTAAAAAAGGATTTGAATGGTTAGATAAAGTAGAAAAAGTTGTTACCATTTATGATGGTAATTGTAATGCTAATTTTGTATATAAATGTATAATGGAAGAAGTAAAATCCAGAGGTACATTTAAAGAAGTTGGCAAAAGAAAAATCTACATTCCTGATAATCCAGATTTAATTCATGTTGTAATGATTGATCATATGTCATTGCTTAGACCAAGTGAAGGACGAACTGTAAAAGGAGAGATAGACGAAACGTCCTCTTATTTAGTTACACTTAGAAATAAATGTGGAATAAGTCCTTTAGTTATTATGCAAATAAATAGAGATGCTTCTTCTATGGATAGACGTAAAGCTAATCTAAATAATTTAACTCTTAATGACATAAAAGATTCAGGTAATCCAGCACAAGACTGTGAAGTTGCATTATCTTTATTTAACCCCCATAGAGAAGAATTAGCAACTTATCATAAATGGAATATTAAAGAACTAGAAGATAGGTTTAGATCTATTACTGTTCGTAAGACTAGATATGATGAATCAGAAAAAGAAATAGGATGCTTTTTCTGGGGACATAATGGTTACTTTAAAGAAATTCCTAAAGGTGATGAAATCTTTGATTATTCAAAATATAAAAGATTAGATTTTGAAGAAGATGAGAAAAAAGAAGAAGATAATGAAAGTTCAAACTTAAATTTTACAATGTAAATGGCTTGTGAAACATTAGCAATTGTAGGAGAGTCTGGAAGTGGTAAGTCAACTAGCTTAAGAAACTTAAATCCAGAAGAAACTTTTATAATAAGTACAACTGGAAAGCCTCTACCATTTCGTGGATGGAGAAAGAAATATACTCCATTTAAGGTAGATGAAAATAAGAAAATAGTCGGTAATTATTTTGTTAGTTCAACATATGACAAAATTATTAAGGTATTAAAAGTAATTAATACTAAAATGCCTCATATTAAGCAAGTGATTATTGATGATTTTCAATATGTATTAAGTTATGAGTTTGTTGATAGAGCAACAGAAGTAGGTTATACTAAATTCTCCGAACTTGCTCAACATGCAATGGAAATATTAAGATATTCTGAGCAAATGCGAGAAGATTGTAAAATGATATTTCTAACTCATAGTGAAAATGTTGGAGATGCACTTAATCCTAAATATGTAATTAAAACTGTAGGTAAATTATTAGCAGAGAAAGTAACTCTTGAAGGTTTGTTTACTTATATATTCTTTACCAAAGTTTCTGAAGGAGATGATGGTAAAATGAAATATACGTTGATTACTAATACCGACGGAATATGTATTGCTAAAACTCCAATGGGTATGTTTGATGATTTAGAAATAGATAATGATTTAAATGAAATTATTAAAATAATCGACGAGTATAATAATGATTAAAGTACATAAGGTTACAATAACTACTGAATATCTTGATGAATCTACTGGAGAGTTATTTACTGATACAAGAGAATATCTTGATGATTCTATAAAGACTACTAAGAAAAAGACATCATCAAGTAAGTCTTCAGCTAAAATTGATGATTCTAATCCAAATCCTACTTTAACTCTTGAAGATAATAAATATATCTTAAATGCTGCTGCGATAGAAGCATTAGGAGTTACTCCAGGTGAAAGTACTATTGATATAAAGAATCAAAAGATTGGTACTAAGAAAGTAAAAGTTATTGGAAGTAGTGATACTTTTGGAACAAAAGCTGGAAATAAATTAACTCTCAAAGGAACTGTTTCATTTAGAGGTAAATCAAACGAAGAGCTTTCCGAATTTGGAAATATATTTGAACTTGAGCCTCATCCAAATGTAAATGGATTGTTTATTCTTAAAGGAAATAACCAAAGCGATGATGAAGAAATAGTTCCTGAAGATGAAGAAATAGTAGAAGATGCCGAAATTGAAGATGCTATAGAAATTTCAGAAGATGATTTTGATTTTACATTCTAATTTCATTAACAAATGGGAAATTTAAATTTTGGCAGTCTTGCAACTGCACAAGGTGTAGCAACTGGAAGTAAAAGACTTAAGTCTTGGGAAATTCATAAAGTAAAATTTATGGGATGTAAAGTAGAGACCCTTCAGGGTAAGAAGGATCCTACAGCACAATATAAACTTCTTGTTACTAGGTTTGAAAATGACAATGGATATTTTGAGGAGAGAACATTCTTTCCTAATGAAGATAGTGCAACAAGACCGACATTTAAGAATGCCAATGGACATGAATATGAAGGAGCTTCCAATTGGGAGCAAATTCAAACTTTCATAATGCAACTTCTTGCAAATATCAATCCTGATAAAGTTGCCAATTTCCAGGCAGCTAGTAGCAAGTTCAAATCATTTGATGATGTATGTACAGCTCTTATTAAATTAACTGATCCTCATAAAGGAAAAGAAGTTTTTATTAAACTTATTGGTAAGACTGATAAAGATGGTCGTATTAATCCGGCTATCCCTCGTATTTGTGGAGTAAATAAAGAAGGTGTTCTGTTTGTTTCAGATAACTTTATTTCTACAAAGGAGGGAGTATTAGGATTCAGTGATTATGAAGAAGGACAAATGAAGAAACTGAAAGATGCAAAGCCAACGAATATGGCTAAGGTTGATGAAGATGTTCCTTCTTCTGACGATATTGATGACTTCGAAGAACTTCTCTAATAATTTGAAAATTCAATAAATAACCTTATATTTAAGGTTCAAGATATGAATTATGAATTTTACATTTGAACCAAAAATTACAAAAGGTTATTTATTATCAAAATATTCTGAAGAAACTTATATGGAGTATTATCTTGGTATCAAAGTAAAAAAAGGATTATTTAAATCCCCTTTACGCCGAGATAATACTCCAACTTGTTCTTTTTATAGAAACAAATCTGGAGACTTAATATTTCACGACTTTAGTGGAGACTTTTATGGAAATTTTATAAGTGTAGTAATGCGTAAATATAATGTAAGTTATAGTAAAGCATTAAATATAATTGCAGAAGATTTTGGACTTAAATCCAAAACAGAAAATTACACTGTAATAATTTCTGAAAGTCAATCTAAATTAGAAAAATCTAGTCCATCTAATATTCAAGTTGAAATAAAAGATTTCGATAATAAAGAATTAAATTGGTGGAAAGAATATGGTATAACTAAAGAAATCTTAAATAAATTTAAAGTGTATTCTTGTAAGAATATATTTTTAAATGGAGAATTAGTAAATACTAATAATAATAACCTTATATTCGGATATTATGGAGGAAAGAAAGACAAGTTAGAACTTTGGAGAATTTACTTCCCTGGAAGAAAAACATATAGATTTTTAACTAACTGGCCTTCTAAAAAGATTCAAGGATATAATCAACTACCAAAAGATGGAAAGTTATTAGTAATAACTAAATCTATGAAAGATTGTATGACATTATATTCACTAGGAATACCTGCAATAGCTCCAAATTCTGAACATATTTTTATAAATGATAATATGCTTAATGAATTGAAAACTAGATTTAAGTACATTGTAGTAATGTACGATAATGATTTACCAGGAATTTCTAATATGAATAAAATAAAAAGAAAACATCCAGAATTAATTTATTATTTTATTCCTAGAAAATATGATGTTAAAGATATATCAGATTTTTATAAAAAATATAAGAAGAAAAAGACTATAAGTTTTATAAAAGAAGTTATAACTGAATTTAAGAATTATGAAAATTTATGCAATAATTGAAATTGACGACTTTACTGGTTCTAATGACTTGACTTTAACCAGTAATCCAGACAATTACAAAACTTTACAAGTTGTATGTGCAGAACTTGATGGAGAACTTCCTACAAAATTCTTTTCAACTTCAGAGATGTTTGAATATTGGATACCATATAGTGGAGAATTTGAAGAAATATTAGTAGGATATTTTGATGAAAACGGTAAGTTTGTTGAAGATTGGGATCAAGGTATTGAATATTCAAAAATAACTAAATATAAATTAGGTAAATTAATTGATGAAAAATATGAAGAAATCTGATTAGATGTTAAACACATCGTGTAAAGCTATTTTTAAAAATGGTAAAACTGAAGAATTTGTTTCTATTGAAGAAGCATCTGAAAAGACAGGTGTATCCGTTGCCGCAATTAAAATTAGATGTAATAAGCCGGGTTGTGGAGGAAAAGATGGAACACAATTTGAATGGTTGGATGAACACACTAAACGCTCTTATCGTGCAAAGAAGTCAAGAAATAAAGGAAGGGACTTAGAGTATAGAGTAAGAGATAAACTAAGAGAAATTGGTTATATTGGAACTGAACGTTCAGCAGGTGAAAGTAAAAAAGTTGATAATTCTAAAATAGATTTGTTAGATACTGATGGAAAACTACCTGTAAATATACAAGCTAAAAATTATGCTAATACTCCAAATTATTTTGGAATACGTTCAGAATGTCCAGATAAATCTAAACCGTTTTGTTTATGTTGGAAAAAGAATACATTAGAATCCAATAATATAGTTTATATAATACCAGAAGACTTCTTTTATGAATTGTTAAACGCATATACCATTCAAAATAAAATACTAAAATGACAAACACATATAAATTTGACTATAATTATAGAGGTCAATACAAAACAAAGGTTATTATTGCAAATAGCTTTGAGAAGGCTATGGATGCAGGAGAATTATTCCTTGAAGGATTAAATGAAGACTTAGATCTTTTAGGTTCTGAAACATGGGAAAAAGTTCAAGATGAGTGTGAAAAATATAATATATTTGTTGATGATTTAATTGAAGAATTCGAATGAGAATATTAAGTATATCAGACGTAATAACAAATAGTTCAAGTGAAGTATTCATTATTCACGGTAAACCAGAATTTCAGGATGAATTAAATGAAGAAATTCCAGAATTACTAGAAGCATTATGTGATTCTATAGGTTTAAATGTTGATGATATGATGTATTTTGAAGTTTCAAATTCAACATATATAGATGAAGACTGGGAATATCCTGTTGAAAATAATGATTTAATAATACATTCACAAAGTGATAATACAATTCCATCATGGTTAATGGAATTTATAGAATATTTATATAATTTTCCTAAATTTCAAAATAAATTCTTTGGTTATTATGCCGAAGACTTAGGTGAAAAAGAATTACCTCGGTATAATTGGAATAAAAGGAAATATGAAAAGAGAAAAAAAGAAATAGAATCAATTCAAAGACATCATTTAGGATGAAAATATTAAGTATTTCAGACCTCATTACTAATTCTAGTAGTGAGGTCTTTTGTATAATAACTCCTGAAGCTAAAAGTATGGTAGAAGATATATTCGAAGTATTTGATAATATATTTGGATATAATCAGGAATACGGAGTTACTCCTGTTATTAGTATGAATAGTGATTGTGTATCGATTGATTTACCATATAATTTATTACAATACTCTGAATTTTTTAGGGCTGGAGTTGAGAAAATAATGAGTGATTATTTTACTAGTTTTAAGATAGAATATCCTAATTAATATGAAAGATTTTAAAAGCTGGGGAGTAAAGATAAGAAATTTAGAGGATTATAATTATCATGCTATTTGGCATAATCTTAAAACAATAAGATTAGGAAATAGTAAAAATGATATAATTGAATTACCTCCAGATTTATCAGAATTTTATGATATAGGAATAACAACAAAATGTAACGCAGAGTGTTCATTTTGTTATGTATCTGCATCAAACAAAGGAGAAAACTTTGAAAATATCTGTGAATTATGGAAATCTTGGATTGGTAAATATCCAGAGAAAAAAGAACATAATGTAACTTATACTTTAAAACCTTTTCAAATAGCAATAGGTAGTACTGGTGAGCCAACTGTACATCCACATTTTTGTAAATTTCTAGAAACTGTATATGAAACAAATGTAGTTCCAAACTATACTACAAATGGAATAATAATATCAGATTGGAGAAATCCGTGGTGTGAAGAAATATTAGAAGCAACATATAATTTTGTTGGTGGAGTAGCCGTATCATTTGGAAATAGATCTTTAAGAGAAAAGGCTATATTTGCAGTAAGAAATCTTCTTAATTATGGAGGATGTAAAGTTATGATACATCATCTTATATATGATAAGGAATCTGTAGATGACTTTATATTAATTGCAAAAAATTACGGAAAAGATATACATTATCATGTATTACTTCCATTGATGGCTCATGGTAGAAGTGAATCTAAAATTGAAGATGGAGTGTTTGAATATCTTGAAGAACAAATATATAAAAATGGAATTAGTAATGTTGCATTTGGTGCTAACTTTTATTCACAATTAGAAGGATCTAAAATTCCAGTTGATATTTATCCTCAAGAAGCTTATTCTAAGAATGTAATTCTTAATAAGAAAATTATAATAACTCCAAGTTCATTTAATTTAGCTCCAATTAAAGAAATAAATGTATTATGAAAACTACAATTTATAAAAAAACTGAAGTAGATATTTCTCCAGAAGAAGTAGTAAGAAATATTATAAATGACTTAGAACACGATAGGTATGCAATTACACATGTTGTTCAAAATTATTTAATTGAAGAACTTCCTGATTTTGTATATGATGCTACAGAAGAATATAATCCTACAAATGAAGAATTTAATGAAGTTACTAAATTAATACTTCCTAAATTAAAGAAATTATATAATAATCGAGTTGCTCAACTTAAAGAATCTGAATTGAGACAACTTTCTAATAAACAAAATATATTAGATTGGTTAGATCGAATATTATACAATGCTACTGAATACGAACCTGGATTTTGGTTAAATTCTGAAGAAATACTTAGCGCAATTTTAGAGAATGGGACTAAGAGTAGGTTTTGATATAGATGACACATTAGCTGGATTTTCAATAGGATATATAAATAGATTTAAAAAATGGCCAAATTATGATTGGGCTATTACTAGAAATGTAAATAATATTCTTATTAAAGAAAGAGATTTTTGGCTAAATCTTCCAGTATTAAAAATTCCAGATTTTAAACCAAGACTTTATTGTTCAGCAAGAGTAAATAATAAACGTTGGACTAAAAAATATTTAAAAGATAATAATTTTCCTGATGCTCCACTTTATCAAATTCCAGGATATAAATTAAGTAAATATCCAATTTTAAAAGGTAAAGTAGATGTCTATGTAGAAGATTCTTTAAAGAATTTTATAGATTTAAATAGTAAAGGAATACCTTGTCTTTTAATTGATTCTCCTAATAATCAAGATTGGGGTCCAATAGGAAAAATATATAGTCTAAAATATGAAGAAATAGAGCAAGCATATTATACTTTTGTTGAAGAAATATTTCCTAATTTTAATGAAATTATCTGAAATAAAAATAACACCTCTGTTAGATACTCTTCGCTTGGAAGATGTTTCAGACGAAGAGTATTTTTCAGAGAAGTTCTCTAATTATATAAGTAATTCACGTTTATCTTTAATAAATCCCGAACAAGGTGGATGTCCAGAAGATTTCTTTGTAACTAGACCTGTTCAAAGAAGTGACAGTTTACGATTTGGATCTGCTGTTCATACTCTTGTATTACAACCAGATGAATTTCTATTAGTTGATTCTGTAGATGCTCCAACTGCCAAAGCACATTATATGGCAGAATATCTTTTTGATGTAATGAAAAAGAAAGGTACTAAAGATCCTACAGATGAAGAAATAATAGAAGCATCTAATGTCATTGATTATTATAAAGATAAAATGACAGATAAAAAGATAAACGAATTAAGATTGAAATGTAATCAGTATTGGTTACAACGATTTTTATTTGAACACGATTATACTGGATCCCAGACTCCAGTATATTTAGATGTTAAATCTAGAGATAAATTACAATCGTGCCTGAATAATATCGAAAAAGATAATAACATTCAAAAATTGTTACATCCAGAAGGTCTTACACAAGATCCTATTATTGGAAATGAAAAAACAATTTTAATGGATGTTAAAGTAGATAGTCCAGAGAGGACTTTTGTTTTAAAACTAAAGTCTAAATTAGATAATTTCTCTCTAGATTTAGAATCTAGTATTATTACAGTTAATGATTTAAAGACAACCGGACGACCAATTATAGAATTTGAAAACGCAATTAATAAATATCACTATCATCGTGAGATTGCGATGTACAGTTGGTTATTAACTTTCTGTGCTAAAAAATTCTATAATATGGAAAATCCTACTATTAGGGGTAACTTTTTAGTTGTTGAAACTATTCCAGAATATTTAACTGGAGTTGTTCCTATGAAGATGTTTAAGAAGGGGTTTGAAGAATTTAAACATTTATTAAAGCTAGTAGCATTTTATGTATTAAATGGATATGAATCATTCGGAACCGACTTTCAGTAATTTAAAAGATATTTATACACAATATTTTAGTTTAGGAAAAATAGCATCTAATATAAATGAAAAATTTGCTCTAATTTCGCTAATAGGATATATTGTATATAATATGAAAAGAAAAAGACCAGATGTTAGCTATTATGAAGTAGTATATAAATTAAGTGAAGGATTAGGTATTTCTGATCTTGAAATCAAAGCACTGGCTATAATAGTAGAAGACTTTTCATATGAATGTACTGAATTTCCTACATTTGGACTAAAGCCAAAAGAAATGCCTGAAAAAATTAGAGAAATTTTAAGTAAAAAGATGCCATTTTAAAAAAGTGAAAATTTAACGATTTTTAACTTGGAGATACGATTTAAACAGAATATATTCGTATTACCAAATTTCGATAAGGAATACGAAGTATGGTAGATGATTATGAAAATTTTTATGTTTAATGAATTAATATTTTAAATCGTATGGAAAAAACTGTTTATTTGAATTTTAAGAAACTTGAAGTAGTTGGTGCAACAAAGCAGGAAGCTCTTGATAAGGCTCCTTTTAAGGTACTTTATGATGCAACTCAAGCATATCGCAATTGGAAAGAGAAGCAAGATACTATTACTGAGGCAAGTCTTAGAGATTTTATGCAAGAGTATCTTCAGAAGAAGACTAAGAACGCTCCTGGTGTTGGATGTTCAATTACAGTAGAATCAGCAGTAGCTGACACTCGTGAGAGACCTTATAAATTCACCGATGTAAAGAACGAGAAAGGAAAGAGAAAGTACTCAACTGTTTACACTATTAAAGATCGCAATACTAACGAAATTATTGCGAAATGCGATGAAACTAAGGCTAAGGCTAAGGACATCGTGAAAGATCTTTATAAGAGCGGATTCAAAGGCAAGGTTGTTTGCTCTTATACTAAAGAGGTAACTGAAGGCGAGCCTGTTGCATTCTATGCAGAGTATGCTCCTTCAAAGAGTGCTAAACCTGGTGTTTATACCGTATTTGGTATTGAAGCCTAATAACAACAATTGAATGTTTTCACATTAGAGAGATAGAGAAATCTATCTCTCTTTTTTTATGCTTTTATTAAAACATTGAAAAATGGTTAGGCAAAGCACGATATTAAAAACTATTGAAATACTTAAACTTATATATCAATCTGGATTATCTATACATGGATATTTTAAATCAATTGATAAGAATCCTAGTGAGTTTTACAGAAGACTCAAAAAAATATCAGATGAATATGAAAATAAAGAGATAGAAGGTCCAGAAGTAGAAGAATTACTTGATTTAGTTAATAAAATAAGAAATATTGAAACTGTTATTTCTGATATAGTAGAAGAAGATCCGAATCAACTTAAATTAGAATTTAAAGAAGAAGAAGTTCTTGATACTGATGAAAGAGTAGAATCAAGTTATATTAGAAATAATGAAGGAAAAATCTCTGGATATAAATTTAAAGTATATAGAAGAGATAAAACTCCAGTAACAGGTGTATTATCCAGAGAAGAAATGCAAACTATTTATAGATTGTATTCTTATTATGGTGCATCTATAACTCAAAGAGAAATAAGTCGTTATTTTCCGGATTATTCTTTAATTGATTTTAAACGTATATTAAGAGCATTTAATATCACTAAAGCAAGTGGTCCATTTGCTCCACATATGTATGAAGAAAAGTCAGAAGAAGAATTAAAAGAAATACATCTTCGTGAGAAAGAGAATGATTTCTTAAAGAAGATTGAGAAAGATGAACTTAAAGACTTACAAAATACCGCTGTAAAATTAGCAAGAAGAAATAGAGAATTAGAACAAACTATTGAAAGTCTGTCTAATGAAATTTCTATTAAATTAGATGGAGATATTATAACTCCTGTAGAATCAGAAACTACAAATAAAAGTATGATTATATATTTAGCAGATATGCACATTGGAGCAAGATGTGAATCTAATACTTTATATCCAAATCCCTATAGTTATACAGAAATAAAAAGAAGACTTGAAGAATTACATAAAAATATAACTTTATATGGACATCTTGATGAACTTACCATTTGTTTAATGGGAGATAGTCTTGATGGAATGGATAATCAAACTGCAAGAAGAGATCATTATATGCCCCAAAATATGGATAATATGGAGCAAATAAGTGTCTTTATTGATGTTATGGTTAATTTTGTAAATTCTTGTAGAAATATTGCTTCTAAAATTAATATATATTCAGTAAAATGTGGAAATCACGGTGGAATGTGGGAATTTACTGCAAATCTAGCATTAAAAAATGTAATTGAAAAATATTTTAATGATATTACATTTACATTATTTGGTGATTATTTTGGATATTTCTATCATAAAGACCATTGCTATGTTATATGTCATGGTAAAGATGAGAAGTTTATGAAAAGACCTATGCCACTTAATCTTGATGATAGAACTAAAGTAATGATACACGAATGGTTAGCTAGTCAAGATTTAACTAAACATAATAATATTCATATTGTTAAAGGTGATTTACATTCTAATGCACTTAACTCTTGTTTAGCATTTGATTATAGAAATGTATTAAGTTTATTTGGAGCGTCTGATTATAGTAATTATAATTTCTCCCGTAATTCTTATGGAGTTTCTTATGACTTATTTATAGACAATAACAGAACTATTGGAACATTTGAAAATATATGACAAAGTACCAAGAATATGTAAATCAATTTGTAATATCTGAAATAGAATTTAATGAAATACTTGAAAATATTCATGAAGAAGATTTAAAGTATATAAAACCTAATACTTGGGATGATTATTCAAAAAGTTCAGATGTAGATTTTGTATATATGTATGTATTTGATAATGTTATCCAAGGTATTTTAGATAATAATCATACAAATACTGATAATCTTGACTCTCGTTATCATAAATTTGATTTATATGAAGTTGATTCTCTTGAAGACTTAGAGAAGATTAAAAACTATTTCTCTGATTGGGATATTGTAAATTATGAATATTTAAAAGAGGACTTCGAAAATGAGTAGCTATTTAACATTTTATTTAGTTCCTAAAAAAACTAAAAAGAAATATTCTAATGGAGAGGAGATTGAAATAGAATTGTCTACAGAACCATTATCTTTTATATATTATTGCAGAAGTAGTGATATTTATCAAGCATATAATGATAATTTGCATCCTGCATATTGTGATAGTGAAGATAAATATACTGAACTTACTTATCAAGATGCAATGTCAGTTGTAAAAGAATATGAAAAAGATGTAAAAAAGACAAGAAAAAGACTTGAACTCGATTATAAAATATTACAGAAATCTGGATATTCCGAGGAAATGTGGGAAGAAATTCATTCGTTTGAAGAATATTTAGAGAAGCAAGAGCAAGTACTAAAAGATTTAAATTACATTGCAGAAATAGTATATGATATTACAGAAGGTGTAAGTGATTTTGAAAAAATATTAATAAATATTGATTAATATGGAAAATAAATATAAATTAGTAACTAAGATTCTAGATTATTGTTTTAAAAATTTAGATGATATAGTTTGCTGTGGCGAGAACTTTGTGCAAGTAAATATATTGGATAAAGAATATTGTATTAGTCACTTTTTTGATTATTTAGAATCAGGAGAAAATGAAGTAGTAGGAATATATAATAAGAGTGCTAATATACTTAGATTAGAAAATATTCCTTCATCCGAAATTAATTTAATTAGATATAAACTATCAAAATTATTTGAAGAGTTTAAGTTGCACGAAATATCAATATTAGAGAACTTTCTTGACAATCCGAGTGACTTTCATAAAATTACCAGTATAAACGAATTTAATTACGATGAAGATAAGTGTTGATGAATTATTAAAAGGTTTAGCTACCAAAATAAAAGAAAAGGAATTTTATCAAACTGAAGCATATGTAACTCCTTTTCTCGAAAGAATGCAAAAACTTACTAATGATTTTAGTATAGAAGTTAAGTTACCAGATCAAATAACAGTTACAAAGAAAGAAGATCTTGATTTTGATAATATAACTTATAATAGAGTTTGGATTCAAGCTGAATTACCTGATTCATATACTGTAGAAAATCATGCAGAAGTAATTGGAATGGTATATGGAATTGATACAAGAAAGCCAATTGTTAAGTTCTATAGAGGTGGACTTAATATGGCTTGTACAAATCTTTGTGTATTTAATCCAAGTATGTTATCTGTTCAAGAACTTAAACCAGCAGAACCTATTTCATTTTCACCATTAGATAAAATAATGGATAAAGCATATGAAATAAAGAAATTTCTTGGATTATTAAGAACTATATCATTTCCAAGAAGAAATGATTGGATAAATGAACAATTAGGTAAGTGGATAAGAAATTCAATGCATTTAAAGTATGAAAATGGAATCACTCCAGT
>Ga0247611_10003153_pt1 | contig 24971 bp, 27 predicted proteins | sample 177DNAGHGhighgp2_FD_192422 | JGI IMG/M metagenome (GOLD analysis project Ga0247611, IMG submission 192422) | Sheep rumen microbial communities from Palmerston North, Manawatu-Wanganui, New Zealand - 1770 DNA GHGhigh gp2 | ecosystem: Host-associated > Mammals > Digestive system > Stomach > Rumen... | reverse complement strand
ATATATGATTTTACTTTTTCAATATTTTCATCACCATCTGTATAGTCATATTCTCTAGCTTGTTCAAAATATGCATGATCATCTCTTGAATAAGTTGTAACCTTAGTACCAAGAGTTTCTTTAATATAATGCTTTCTATCTAATATTTTTACATTATTAGGTGTTATTGAAATATAATTATCACTACCTAATCTTTCAATACCTCCATCAGTAAATGTAAATACATCCATACCATTAGTATTTTGAGAGAAAGTTACCTTAACTTTATTCTGTCCTGTTTCAATATAATGATTTTTAGGCATAATTATATTTTGTCCAAATCCATAAAACATCTTCAATCCTCTATCATATAAGCCATAATATTGATCCAAATATTCTATAGCATAAAATATATTACATGGAGGAAATATTACTTGATTATATTTTCTTACATTATCAGGATTTACTATATATGATTTATAATTTAGTTTTTCTGTAATTAATGTAAGTAATTGCATCATAGTACATTCACCATATACACCAGAGAATAAATTTTTATTTGCTCTTAGACATTCTGTAGGAATTAACTTTAATTCAATTGGTTCAGTTCTTAAATGATCATTTGTTTCTTGATAAAATATTTCATTTACTAATATAGGAGAACTCTCTTGTTTTACTTTCCTTAAATTTATATTCCATAAAGTATCATACATTGGCGCACTATCTACATCTGTTATAGCATTGTATAATAATTCAAATTTAATTTCTAAATTATCATCAAATTGAATTTTAGGAATTAAAGTAACTGGAGGATCTAATCTTACAGAAATTAATGGGAATACATAATAATCTAAATTTACTTCTACTTGAACTATTGTTGTAAATTCAAGTAAATCATATACTGAACCATCACTAAAATTAATAGTTAATTTAGGTACATAACCATATTTTCTAGGAACAGTAGAATCATCATTTGCAATATCCCTTAATTCTTCAATATTCATTAATACTTCTGCTGATGGTTTATATCCCATTGCTTCTTGTATATTTTTTTCCATTTCTGTAATATTTTTACTTTCTTCATATTCTGTTAAAGCATCTTCAGTTAATTTACCCATATTATCACTCCTTTTTAAAGTATAATAATTGTTTATTATTTTTTATATTTTATAATAAAAACTATAATTAACAAAAAAGTATAATTTAATATATTAATAAGTTAAAAGAATTGAGGTGGTAAAATGCCTAATGATAAAAGAGAAAGTGGAACTTATGATCAGAGTTATATAGATGCTGTTAATAGAGCTAGAAAAGCTGGAGAATTAAATGTAAGTGATTTATATGAAATATACAAAAATAATCCAATAGATGAAGCAAATAGAATTATAGAAAGATTAGTTAAAGCTGGTAAAGACGCATTACTTAAGAATAATACTCCAACTGAGATTAGAGACGTTTCTTTAAATGTAACAGAATTTAAGAAATTAAAGCAACCTACAGGTAAAGAAGCAGTTGCTAGAATTATTCAGCATATACTTATTACTAAGAAAGGTACTTACCCTAATAATCCAGATTTTGGTGTTGGTATTGAAGATTATTTATTTGAATTAGCTAATAATGCTACTAAATATGAGTTAGAGGAAAATATATCTACTCAAATGGAAAAATGGTTAAATAAATCAATCATTCAATCTAATATAAATACAAAACACAAAATTGAATTTTTAAGAAGTGCTGATGGATCATATAATACTCTTGCCATTTTCTTTACAGTATATGATAATAATGAAAATGGAAATTCTGAAGAGTATAAAGTTAATATGTTTTTTACTGGAGATACATCTAGTAGAAAAGTTATCTCACAGATGGATCTTTAATTTTATTTAGAAAGGAATAAACTACTATGGCTAAGAAAGTAACATTTGAACCTAATGATAATATAGCACCGAATGATCCCACTGGAGCAAATCCAGAAATGCTCGCAGCTATGGAACGTGCTAGAAGTGAAGTTAGTGGTGGTCTTGATTTTAAGGCTAACGTAAGCAATAATGGAGAAAAGAAGACTACTAAGAAATCTGGTGGAAATACACCAACTAAGAGAAAGACTAGTTCTGCAGGAAAAAGTCTTTCTGCAAAGGAAGTTCTTACACAGAAAGAACAGGCTAATCCTAATCCACTCTTTATGAGTGCAAAGCATGAAATTGTTAATGATATGAAGGTACAGATTAATGACCTTCTTCCTACTATGAATATTGACCTAAATAATCTTGTTATTTCAGATAGTCTTAATAGTCTTGAAAAGCATAATAATTTAGATCTTGTATTTAATAGTAAACCTACATTCCAGGTTACTCTTCCACAGAGCTGTTATGTAGCTTATATGGAAGCTCTTAAGTATAATGATATTGATGCTATTACTAATTCTACAATGGATGAATATCATACAACTCTTAAGATGTATCAGATTATTCATAGTAGACTTCAGGCTACAAGTATTGGAGCTATTAGTTTTGATACATTCTGTGAATGTACTTCATTCTTTGATTTACAGAGCTTATTCTATGGATTACATATGCAGACATTCCCAGGATCTACTAAATTTGATTTTAGATGTATTCACTGTCAGCATGAATTCTCACATGACATTCCAAATGATAGTTTAATATTTAGTAAAGATGATGAAATCTTTAAGAGACTTGATGAAGTTGCTAGAACTGCAGATACTCCTGAAAAGGTTAAGAAGGGTTCACTTATTGCAGAACATCAGAGAATTTGTCTAGAACAGTCTAAGACCGTTATTGATATTAGAATTCCTTCTCTTAAGGATCAGCTTGATCTTCTTAAGGCTACTCCAGCAGATAAGCTTGAGAGTATGTCTGATGATCTTGCTACTCTTTTATTTATTAAGGATGTATTCCTTTTGAATGTACCAGAGACTCTTGAAAAACGTAGTCCTATTTACTATCCAGTAACATCACAGGATCAGGTTATTAGAGTTCTTAAGGAATTATCTATTAATGATACAAAGCAATTAGCAAAGGCAATTGATGAATGGACTGAAAAGTATAAGACTGAATTTAAGATTCCTAGCTTTAAATGCCCATCTTGTGGAAAAGAATTAGGTAGTATGCCAGTTGATATGGAAAATGTACTTTTTCGTCTAATGCTCAGTCAGTAAGCAAAGATATTATTGGTAATGAAAGAATAAAAGAAAAATATAAAAACAGTGCTAGCTTCTTATTATATTTAGTAGATTTATTTGAAGGTAAAATATCCATTCAAGAAATGATGGATATGGAATATTCTTTACTTATAGCAATGAAAGAAGTAAGAGAAGAAAAACTAGAGAATGAAAGAAAGAAAATGCAACAACAAGGAAGCTAATGACTGAGCATTGATATTATTTTATAGAAAGTTGGTTGATTTAAATGATTTATTTTTATTATAATGATCTTATGCAACCATCTGACCATTTAGTAAAAAGTGAAGAAGTTGACCAATTAGCTGATATAGCATACGAAAATTTTAGAGAATCATTGGATAAAAAACATGGATATCAATTTAATGCTTTAGTTAATATTTTAAATTTAGAAAATATTAAATATGAAGTTAAAGAAGGCTTTGACTGTAATTCTAAAGATAAAAATATACGTAATTTTAAAAAGATATCCTTTGTTTTTAATAAACCAAAGGATATCGATTCTATAATAAAGAAATATGGTTTAGATGGTGTTTTTGATATCACAAAAGATAAAAAAATATATACTTTTATTTCTAAAGATCAAACTTTAAAAGTAAAAGTTGATTTAATAGAGGAGTAACTTATATGGATAACACACTTATTAATAGCGAAGCTTCAAATATAGTTTGTGAAGAAGATTATAAGAAATTATCTGAAAAGACTTTAAAGATTATTGCAGATAGTTTAAGAAAGTCTTTAGGATATTATGGATCTTCGACTATTATTGAAGATAAGATTAATGGACATGTTGCTACAAAGGACGGTTATACTATTTTATCATCACTTAAATTTGAAAGTCCTGTAGCTAGAACTATTTATGAAATTATTAAGAAGATTTCTTTTAACTTAGTTCAGACTGTTGGTGATGGTAGTACTTCTTCAGTTGTTATAGCTGAGAGCCTTTTTACTAACATCAATGAAGCATTGAAGACAGATGAGCTAAAAGATTATGCACCAAAGGAAATTTTTGATGGTTTAAAACAGATTGAAGAATATATTAATAAAGATATTAAAAATTTTGCAACACCAATTACAGAAGAGAATTTTGATGTAATTAGAAAGATTGCAGAAGTTTCTAATAATAATGATCCAATTGTTGGTAAGAATATTTATGATATTTATAAAAAGATTGGTAGAGAAGGCTTTATTTATTTAGAGAATTCTAAAGATAATAATGATACATATGAGTATCTTAATGGTCTTGAATTTGCAACTGGTATGATTGCAGAAGATTTTTCTAATAATAGGAATAAGCCAGAATTTAATGTTAAAGATCCTTTTATTTTTATGTGTAATGATAGACTTGATTCTACCGATCTTAATTACATAGTAGATGTAATTGGTAATCTTGTATCTCAGCAGACTAAGCCTGTAGTTATTATTGCTAGAAGCTTTTCTGTAGAGTTTGTTTCTTGTTGGATTATTAATAAGAAACAGAATCCAAATCTTCAGATTTGTTTAGTAGATTTTAATTTTGCTAATAAAAATCAGGAAGAGATTTTTAAGGATATTGCATTATTTACTAAGAGTACAATTTATGATAAGACTTTTGACAATGAAAATGATTTTAGAAAGAATTTTTATAAAATGCTAGGTAGATGTGATGAAATTTCTATCACTAATAAAACCACTAAGATTATTGGTAGAAAGTGTTCAGATCAAGAACTTAAAGATAGAGTTGATCATATTACTGAAGAGATTAACAAGTTTAAGGATTTGCATGATGATTCTTTTGATGATAGAATTTTCAAGTTAGAAACTAGAAGAGGTAATTTAAATTCTTCTATTGTAAAGTATTATGTTGGTGGAGATACTGAACTTGAAAAGAATAATCGTAGGTATCTTATTGAAGATAGTATTTTTGCTTGTAAAGCTGCTTTAGAGACTGGTTATGTTTCTGGAGGAAATTTAGCTATTCCAAAGACTATTAAGCATAATGTTTATGATAGAGCTTCTTCTAATTATGAACTTTTAAATACTCTTACTAATCTTGTAAGTAATTCTTTTAAAGATTGTTATAAATATGTACTTTTAAATGCTGGAAAATCAGAAGAACAAGCAAATGAAATAATTAATAAATGTGTAGATGAAAGATGTATATATAACTTAAAGACTAAGCAGTTTGAAAATGATAAAGATACTGATATTATTAATTCTCTTAAGACAGAAACAGAAATTCTTAAAGCTGTAATTAGTATTATTGGTATTTTAGTAACTTCTAATCAGTTTATTTGTAAAGGAACATTTTAATAAATAACCCCTTAAGGAAAAAATCCTTAAGGGGTTTTAAATTTATATTATTATAGTGACTTTAATAGTCAAATATTTTTAATATAAAGGAGAGATTATAATGAGCATTCTTGCTAAAATTAAGAGGAAAGATTTTGAACGAATTCTTAAAAATGATGGTTTTAAATACATAAGAGCTTCAGGCGATCATAATGTTTATAAAAATGATTTAGGTGATGTATTTACATTACCTTTTCATGGTGACATTAGAGGATGTCTATTTATAAATTATTGTCGGAGGTTTAATAAAGAACCATATGAGCATATTAAGACAATAAAGAAAAATAAAAAGTAAAACATTTTATTTATTGGAGGGTTTTAATATGAGAAAATTTGTTCCATTTGAGAAGATGTCTAAAAAAGAACAGAGAGAGATTAATAACTCCAGAAGAAATACATGGGGTAATGTCAATCCAGGTAGCAAAGTTATTCCTAATAAGAAAAAAGAAAAGGAAAAACTTGCTTGTAGGGGAGGTTACTAATTATGTTTACACACATTTCAACGCTTCCTTCAGAAGAAGGATTCTATATTTGTCGTTGTATTGACAAACGAGGAAATCTATCATATAGAATTGATGAGTATAAACATCCTTCAGTTTTTCAAGAAAAATATGAAGGAGTTGTAGAAGGATTTCAACTTGATGAAGGCAATTCATTAAAAACCGAAGCTTGGATGAAGTTGAATGATGACTACAATTTACACATCATTAAATTTAATAAAGATAAAAAAGCTTCTATTATGATAAAGGGTCTTGAATTAAATATTACTCTCGGAGATATTAAGAAGGTTTCTGATGGAAATCCTCTTATTTATCAATATCCAGTTACTTGTGATTGGGATGGAGAAGTATTTACATCATTTATTACTATTTATGAATTTGAAACTAATGGTAACTATGATCATAAACTAGTAATTGATGGAAAGTTTAGAGATGTAATTGACAATTCTAATGACCCATTTTTTAAAGAATATATGGATTTGTATTTTGAAATGTATTTTATAAAGACATTTCTTCTTCCAGATATAAATAATCCATAATCATTTAAAGAACTACTCTTTTATTTGAGTAGTTCTTTTTTTTTCATTGTTATAAAAAACTATAGATTATTATATATTTTTTATAAAGGAGTGATATTATGGCTGGAAGTAAATTAACTCTAAAACCAGAAGAATTAGATAAAGAGTATGCAATGCTAGAACAAGAACTAAAATCTTTAGATTCTTTATTTACAGATGCTAAATCTAGATTAGATGCTGTATCAAAAGTTCCAACTAGAGCTAATCCTGTTTTTATGGCTTCTCAGACAGCTAACTTAATTTCTATAAAAGAAAAGAAACTTAATATAATTAAAGAATTAACTAATATTAAGAAATCTAAAATGGATATTGAGGCTAAAATGTTTACTGCTAATAATAAGTTAGAAGATCAAACAACTGGAATAAGTCAAGATGTTTTAACTCTTTACAGATTACTTAATAAAAATGATAAGAGTGTTCTTAAGCAGAATGCAATTGAAGATGAAGAAAATGTTGTAGTAGAGCAACCTTCTGATGCTGAGATTAATGCTATTTTAGAAGCTAGATTAAATGAAGGAAAAGAATCTGAAAAAGAAGATATCAAGAAAAAACAAGTTTTACCAGATGAATATTCAATTGTATGTACAAAAGATAAGACTCTTTATATAATTGATGAAGACTATAATATTATAGAAGATAGTGGTTTTGATACATCTGTTATAAAGATTGTTAAATTTGATACTATTGAAGATGAAGAATTTGCATATGATGAAGACAATAATAGGTATGAGGTGGTGGAAATATAATGAGTAATACTTATTTAGTTGAATCTATCATTCAAAGCATTAAGGCTAAAAAAGAATTTAAAAAAGCTGATAATGAAAGAGAAAAAGAAGATAGAAAAAGAAAAATGAGATATCTTAGATATCAGCAATCAGGCGGTCAGCTTAGTATTGATAATTTCGAAGATAAAGAAATGAGACAATACGAGTTGGATCATAGAAGAAATCCAAAAATGTATCCAAATTTTAGAACATGGAAAAAAGTTAAAATGGAAGATAGAAAACAAAAAGCTGAAATTGAAGAAAAAGAATCTAAAAATAAACGTAGAAAGGCTCAAGCTGAGCATGAAAAATCTATAGCTGATATAAATGCAGTTAGAGCTGCTAGAATGAAAAAAGAAAATATGCTATAAAAAAAAATAACTCATAGAATATGTATTCTATGAGTTATTTTTATTCATTATAACTTAAGCTAAAGCTCTATTAATCATACTTTTAGCTATTCTAGCTTCATCTATTTCATTAAAAAAGGTTAATGTTTTAGTCTTTTTATCATATTCAAATTTATCATTTTTATTTATTCTAAAATTCTTTAATTGTGTTTTACGATAAATATTTCCATTTATTTTGAAAGTAAGAATATCACTATTTTCGAAAGTTGCAGATTTAATTCTAAATTCATCAATTTTATTTTCAACTACAATTCTATTATGTTTAATATCAATTTTTATTTTATCAATAGGTTTAAATTTAATATTTGGAAGATCTTCAGTACTATATTCTTTTTCATTTATCAAATATTTTTGATTTTCAAAAATATCTATTATTTTCGTTTTTCCTACAATTAAAACTACGTTTTCTATAAGTTTGTGGCATCCTTCAAACATTTTATAGTATTTATTAACACTTTTTGGAACAGTAATTAGTTGATTAAATGATTCACAATTATGGAACATATATGAACAATCTTCAACATTTTCTGGAATAGTAACTGGCTGATTAAATGATTTACAATTTTGAAACATATACGAACAATCTTCAACACTTTCTGGAATAGTTATTGATTGATTAAAAGAAGTACAACCTTCAAACATACATGAGCAATTTTTAACACCTTCTGGAATAATTATTGGTTGATTAAATGATTCACAATCAGTAAACATATATAAACAATCTTCAACACCTTCAGGAATAGTTATTGGTTGATTAAAAGATTTGCAATTATAGAATATAAAGTTGCAATTTTCAATACTTTCTGGAATAATTATTGGTTGATTAAATGATTCACAATCATAGAACATATCTAAACAATTTTTAACACTTTTTGGAATAGTTATTGGTTGATTAAAAGATGTACAACCACTAAACATACTCGAACAATCTTTAACACCTTCTGGAATAGTAACTGGTTGATTAAATGATCTGCACTCTTGAAAGATACCTAAACAATCTTTAACACCTTCTGGAATAGTAACTGGCTGATTAAATGAATCACAACGCTCAAACATATACGAACAATCTTTAACACCTTCTGGAATAGTAACTGGCTGATTAAATGATTCACACCCTTGAAACATACTTAAACAATTTTCAACACCTTTTGGAATAGTAACTGGCTGATTAAATGAATCACACCCACTAAACATATTTGAACAATTTTTAGTACTTTCTGGAATAGTAACTGGCTGATTAAATGAATCACAAAATAAAAACATACATGAACAATTTTCAACACCTTCTGGAATAGTAACTGGCTGATTAAATGATTCACAATTATAAAACATATGACTGCAATCTTTTACTCCTTCAGGAATAATAACTGGTTGATTAAAACATTCCAGTGATATACCTTGTTTTGCACAATAATCACCTATATTATTGTATTTTTCTCCATTAATAATGATATATTCATTATTCATAATTATTTTCTCCTTTATACTTAAAATATTATATTTTACATTTTATTTTAATACTTAAGTGTACTATCTAAAAGCATCTTAGCAATAATGTTATCTGGTATAGGATTTCTACGAGTATATTCATCATTATATAATACTGTAATTGTGTCTGTAGAATCATTATACATATAAGTATAAATATCTTTATTTTTAAATCTAGTTGATATGAATGATTTTAAGCTAACTGTAACATCTGTATCATTTATTTTAACTTTTACTTTTTCTTTAAATTCATCAAAAGTATATTTGCTTATAAAACTAAAGAATTTTGCTAATTCTGTGATAGTTTTTAATTCATTACCAATTTCACATACTATATCAATATTAGTATTTGCAAAAGCATATTTATAATGTTCATATTTGCAGTTAATACCATATTTATTAACTCTGTTAAATGTATCTAGTGGTTTATCTATTTTTAATTTTACACATTCTCTAAATATTGAATTAATGTCATATTGCTCTATAAGTTCTTCTATATTTAATGTTAACGTTGTTAGATTTTTACAACCGTTAAACATTCCAGAAACATCTAAATTAGGTACACAATTAGTTATAATAGGAGCATTAAAATTAATACACTTCCAAAATAAACCTTTAGTTTTAATATCTCGTTTATATTCTGGTAAAGTTACTTTAGAGTTAAAATTAACACAATTACAAAATGCATAACTTAAATCTTTAATAGCATAACCAAATTCTACTTCTTGATTAAATGAATAACAATTTTCAAATAAATAGTTTGCCCTTCTAATATAACTTTCTGGGAATTCTATTTTTTGATTGAATAGATAACAATCTTTAAGAAATCTTTCTAATATAAGTTCACCTTGTTTTGGTGTATTTTTTGGATATTCAGAAAAAGTTATTTTACTGTTTAAGTTATAACAATTTTCAAACATATTCGAACAAACGTCTGCATAATGAATATCAACTGGTTGATTAAATTTATAACAATCTTTAAACATACTATTTAAAGATAGCATGCTGCAATGAATATTATATTTAATATTTTCAAAAGAAACTGGACTATTAAAATTATAACATCCTAAAAACATTTCATCTGCTGTTAATAATTCTTTAGGTAATACTATTGGCTGATTAAAAATTATACATCCTTCAAACATATTATCTGTATGTACTACACTATTTGGAATTACTACAGGTTTATTAAATGAAACACAATTATTAAACATATATTCGCAATTAATAACTCCTTCAGGAATAGTTACAGGTTGGTTAAATGAAACACAATCATAAAACATATTCGCACAACTAGTAACTCCTTCAGGAATAGTTACAGGCTGATTAAATAACGTACAGCCTGAAAATAAACAATCTAAATCATCAAAACAAACATTACTCATATCTATTTCTACTGGTTCATTAAACATCTCAATCGTTATATTATTTTCCTCACAATAATTAATAATATCTTCATGACAATTAATTTTAAGCATTATAAAATACCTCACTTTTAAAATATTGAAGATTTGTTTCTTCAAATAAATAATATAAATATAAAAACCCTTATGGAAAAAATCCATAAGGGTTTATTTTTAGTATTTAAGTACTTTCTCAACAGGAGAAGTAATTTCTTTTTCATTATTAATATTCTTAGCAGTAGAACTGATCAACGCTTTATTCATATCTTCAAAGCCAATTGCTGAATAAGAACTACTAAAAAATGCAATATTCTTCATGTTAATATTCTTATAGTCAAGAGGAGATACATTAGCTTTATTTGCAGTTTTTCTAAAAGGTTCTTTAACATTTTTCTTATTTCTCATTAATTCACCAATCATCATCTCATAAATAGTATTTTGACATCCTAAGTCCATTCCGTTAAGATCAATATTCTGCATATAAATATTGATGATCTCATTATATGGAATTAATGAAGGAAAACGTCCTTTATGTAACATATATAAAAAGTCTTTAGCATTTGCTGGAGATTTCTCTACGTTGATATTTTTTACAAAAATACTACCTCTGTTCATAGTTAAAATATCATATTGAATATCACCAGTATCTTTAATATTCATAGTTTTTGAATTCTTATCATCAAATTCAAATACTATTCTAGCAGGAAGCTTAAAAGTATATATATGACCCATTTCATCTTTTTCTTCCATTGCAAAAGTTTTTACTTCAAAAAAGAAATAAGCAATAGTATTTACTTCATTACCATTATAACTAGCAACACCAGATTCAAAATAATTCTTAGGTAAATATACATTAAGAATATCGCCTGTAAATCTAATAGATTCTCCATCTTGTTCTAGAAACTTAAGCATTAAACTCACCATCCTTATAATAAATATAATAAATAGTAGTTTAAATTACTTGTTACAATACTTCTTAATAATCAAATTCTGAACTTTATAAATTTTATTAGAATTAAATGCAATTTTTAAAATAGCGTCTTTAAATCCATCACCATAAGCAACATCAGTAAATAGATTATCTATAAAAATCTTAGTAATCCAGAAGTTACATTCTTTCATTGGATCATTTTCAACCATAAGTTCAATAATATCTTCTGCAAATAATTTATAAGTCTTAATAGTTTCAATATTATCTACAAAATTATAAACCTGGTTCAATGATTCTGAAGGAATAATTCCTTTAAAGTTGATATATGTCTGATCCTTAGTGTTAACTTCTCTTGTAGGAAATTCATCAAAGTGTTCTACAAAATAATTAAAGAATAAGCTTTCCATATTATCTTCTACATAATTAATAAAGAAATTATAAATCATATGAATATAATGAAGCTTATCCTGTGTTGGTAGTGCTTCACTAAATGTAACTTTAAAATCAAACTTAGATTCAATATTTGTCATAATATTCGTTGCTGCTTCATCAACAATTTGATCTAATTCTGGTAAAAATTCTTCATTATCCTTATATTTTTCCTTTAAAAAGTTATACTGCTGAACAAATCCTTCAAATACATCACTACTATTTCTAGGTGTATCATCTTCATCAAAAACCTTTTCAATCTGCTGTTCAATAGTATCCAAAGAAATCTCTGAAGAAAGGTTACTCAAAATATCTCTTTGATCATAGTTACTTAAGCTTTTATCTTCATTTTTATCTAACATCATAGTGTGTTTCCACCTTTCAATATAAATTTATTAGGTTGTTTATTAAATATTTTTAATAAAAAATTAGATTATAATATTATATTATATCAAAATTGAAAGTGAGGGATTTATATGTTAAATTCAGAAATTCATTCAGAAGGAGAACTTAACAATAAACCTGAAGTATCATTTATAGAAAATCTTCCAGAATTAGTTAAAGAATTAGATGAAGCAAATTTTAATACTATAGAAGAAATAGATAATTTCTTATGGAAGTTTACTAGGAGTCAATTAGTTGCAGCAACTAATAATTTTAAAACTAAAGATGAAGTAATCCATTATTTAAGTGAAAATGTAAATATGAATGATTTATTTCTTCCAGAAATTCTTAAAAAGATAGTAGACGGTGAAATAGTTAAATTAGCTGAAAATGGTATTGATATGACTGATAAATCAATATCTGCTTCTATTTCATTAGATATGGATTTAAATAGAAAAATTGAGTTAAGACTAATAGATAATACTGAATTAGATGATGGTGGATTTAAAAATTTTAATAATGATTTACCAGATTTTAATCCAGTATTAGAAAAACAAATAGAAACTCTTTGTAAACAAATGCTTTGTGGTATTTTAGATGATAAAGAAATAGATGAATTTATAAAAGATAGATGTGAAGATTATAAAGAAGAACCATTTACTATTGATTATTTAGAAGGTTTTATTACAGGTTTTATTTCAGATCATGAAAATTAAAAAAGTTTCCTATATGGAAAAACCATATAGGAAACATATTTATTATAAGTATATATTATTACTACGTAAATGTATTTAAGGAGGTACATATTATGCTCAGATACTATTTTATGGATGGTGATGTAATTGATGTTTTAACATCAAAGGTCGTCAAACATTGCCATTCAGATCAGCAAGCCGAAATGTTTGCAAATAGGTATAATTCAGGAACAGATTGCCCTAAGCGAGAGGAGAGTGCAGATGATCGGGGCTACACTGAAGATTCATTTGGGTATAATTATGATGACTGGAATTGATTAACGTTCATCATAATTATACCCTATATTATCAGGATAGGTAGAAATACCTATCCTGTTATTTTTTTAATTTTTTTAATAGTTCATCGAGTTCTTTATCGGAAGCTTTATCTTCTCCCATTAGATCATTAATTTTATTTACTATACCCATATCAGCATAACATACAACAGTATATGTAGTATTTGACATAGGATTTTTAGTTTTAAGAATAAAATCTTTTTCATCAAAGCTATAATTTTCTGGGACTAATAATTTGCCATTTATATACAAATCTATTGTAAATACTTTACTCATTTTAATTTTATATTTTTTTAACAAATCACATACTTTATGTACATTTGTTGGTAAAACTCCTTTAAGATCAACTTCATCATACTCTACATTTACTTCAGGAATAAAGTTTCTTCTAAATAAAATATTTCTATCATCTTTAGTATATGGAATATAATCTTCATTAAGTACCATTGAAAATCTATAAGTACCATCTTCATAATCAGTTGGTTGTATTAATTTAATATTTTTGAATCTTTCCATATTATCTAATTCCATTATAAATGTATCAGGTGTCCATAATTCTGCAGTGATTTGATATTCTATTTGTGAATTTTGAATTACATTTTGTCTCATGTTTCTGTTATTATTAGACATATCTGGATAATTAACTAAAATATTTACTGGATATTTATACATAAATCTATCATTTCCAGTTGCTAAATCTTTGGTTAAATAAATACCATTATATGAATATTGCATCATATAATCTTCCATTCTTTCTTGATCTGATGGATCAGACAAATCATAATTAAGTCTATTTGCAATATTTTCTATAATAAAAGGAGGAACTTGAGTTTGTAAGAATATTTTATTTAAGAAAAACCATCCATTTGTTTGGAAATTCTGATCTATATATGATAAACAGTTCCAGCCTTGCATTTCAGAATTAACTCTAATACCTATTCTAAATTGAATTTTAGTTCTTTTAAATCCATTAAATATTCTTATACCAGTAGTTGGATCTTCAAAAATAAGATTATAATTCTTTCTAAGATTTTTTAAATAAACCCAAGATCTATCTGTAAATAACATTGGTAGTTGACCCATTATACCTTCTGTTAAATCAAATTGAGGTTGAATAAATAAATAAGGTCTCTTTTTAGGATCAAAATAATCTTTTTGAATAGCACTAGCTGCCATAGTTGAAGATATATAAGTTTCTTTAAAATATTTTTCTGGAAACTTAGATTTGAAATATTCAGTTATATAGCTAGTAACTGATCCTATGATAGAAGAAAGAGAATTAGCAGAACTACATACAGAAATTGTACTATATGTTTGATTTACTATTTTTTCTTCTCTTCCTGGATTACCAAAGGTAATATTCATTATAACACTTCCTTTCTTTATTATAATATAATAAAGTGATGTTGAAAATTTTGCTCTTATGGATAAACCATAAGAGCAAACTATAAATCTAGGAGGATAATGTAATAATTGGAAAAATTGGTGGGAACTATTCGATTCGAACGAATGTGCCTCCGCAAAGGCTTTTGTATATAGTACTCTATACTCACTGGTTATGACCACTTCCAGTAAGCTCCCATTGGTTGCAGGTACGGGATTCGAACCCGTGTAATCTGGTTATGAGCCAGAGATCTAACCACTAGAATAACCTGCGATATAAAAATAGAAAAGGTTTATATTGATAAAGGAAATATAAACCTTTTTGTAAGGGAAGACCATGAAGAAATATAAAATTATGTTACTATAAATTTTTTTATTTTTTCCATAAATGCAGTTTCTGCAGTTTCATCACTGAATTCTTCCCATTCAATCTTAACTGGATTTGATAAATCAAGAGATAAGATGCCTAAAACAGACTTACCATCAACAATATATCTACCCTCACCAGCAGTAATATCAAATGGAGCTGTTAAAGCCGAATTAACGAAATCACCAACATCTTTTGTAGTATTAAATCTTACATTAATATTCATTTCTATTACCTTCTTTCTTTTACAATGATTTGTTTATAATATATTTATTTTTTAATAATCATAATTTTCAACATATATTTAAATGAAATTATAAATAAAGGAGTGAATAATATGCCAGATATAGAAACAGAAAAAGCTGAATTAATGGAAGTAGAAATTGTTGATCCATATGTAGATACAGATGTTATTACAGATTTAGTTTTTGAAGGTAAAACTGATGTAAATATAAAAGACATTCAATATATGTGTGACCATATTTCTAAAAACGAAGGCTGTGAATATTGTCCATTAAATGGTGGTAGAATGTGTGGTTATGCTATTTTATTAAAGAAATTTGGCACTGGTAGTGAAATTAACAAAAGTGTTTTAAATTGGTTAAATGATAATCCTCCAACTAGTTATTTAATGGATATAAAAGAAAAGATGCCTAATGTAGTTATTGATAAATATAATATTCCAAGTTTTTGTGTTCAAAATATTTATGGAAAAGGTTGCTGTGAATGTTTAGCAGGAGATACTTCTAAGTTTAATACTTCAAATATGTATTGTAGAAAATGCTGGAGAACACCAATGGATGATGATATTAAAAAAGAATATCATTAATTAAATTCCCTATAGCTAAAAAGCTATAGGGAATATTTTTAACTTTTTCTATGAGTATGGTTAATATATTCATTAACAATTTTATCAACTTTTGACTCAACTAAAGTTTCAATATAATCCTGAATATCAGAGTATTGTGTTAAAACATTACCTGAATTTAAGAAATCTGAAATATTTTCAATAGTCTCTGCTTGATCTTCTAACTGATCTTTAATATCTTCAATAGTACTAATTTTTCCTTCTTTAAATTTATAGATTTTATTGGTATTTGAAACAGTCTTTTCTTCATCAACTTCAACAATATCTGTTAAAATTTCATTATTACTTGCAACAGTAGCATTTGTCTTTTCTATATTTAGATTATCATCTAAATTTAATAATTTAGCAAGATTAACTGGAGACATTAAGCCATAGTTATCACTAGTAACTTCTTCTTTAGCAGATACGGCTCTAGACATTAAAAATGTATCTGAACTGTTAAAAAATATTTGTGTATCTCCTCCATTTAATCTTAACAAAATAGCTCTATTAGAACCTTCAGTATCATTTATATTGTCTACTACGAATGCAATATAACTTTCATATTGTAATTCTAATTTCATAATACTTTCATCTAAAAATTCAAGAAATTCTTCTTTAGTCTTAGTTTTATCAGTACCATTATCAGTCACTATTTGGAAGCTTATTTGTGTATCATTATTAGAATTAGCCATCTTATATCACCCTTTCTTTAACCATTAAAATATTGCCATACAATTTTATCTGTTGTTGCTTTCTTTTTAGAATCTTCTTCATTAATAATTTTAATAATTTTAGATGCTGTAGTTTTATCTTCAGTTATTTCTAAAGATTCTCCATCTGTTAAGAATAGTTTATTTTCATATACACAATTGGTTGGATTATTATTAAAGAAATAAACTATTACTTTTTCTCCAATTTCTGGACGAACTTCTTTTAAGAAAGATTCTTTTGTTCCAGTAATATCAGCTTTATCTAACATAATCCTAGCATAAATATATTCTTGCTTATTAATTTGAGTTGTAATATTAATATCATTTTTATTAAATAAATGACTAGTGGATATTTCTACTATATTGTCTATATTCTTAATAGCTGGAGTATAGTTATAACCAAATAATTCTGGTACAAATACTTTTATTTTTAATGTATCTTCAAATTCAGAATTATCTAATACATATCCAACATATTCTCCTTGAAAATTAAATCGATGAATAATTTTATCATCAAATAAACCAAAATGTTGCATGAAACTCCCTCCTTTATAATAATGTAAAGTTTATTTTATATTTATATATTATAACTATGGAAGTAATTCTAATTTAGGAGGTATTACATATATGGTAGAATATACTTTTGTTGTAGTGTGGCTTTGCTGTTGTGCAGCTACGGTGGGTGGTATCATATATGGGTATCATCTTGGACGTGAAAATGAAAGGAATAATATGAAAAAGAAAATGTCTGAAAGTAAAGAATTTATTAAGGAGTGGTTTAATATGATGGATTAGATATAGTATTTAAATTTAATTTTTACAATAATAAAATATTATTGTAGGTAATAAAAGGAGGGTAATAAAATGTCATTGACATTGACTGATGAACAGAATAACAGTATCGAATTAGCCAAAGAATGGTATTTAAATAAAAGCTATACAAAGCCATTTGTACTGTTAGGCTGTGCTGGTAGTGGTAAATCAACTATTGTTAAATATCTTATTGAACTTATTGGTATTCATCCAACAATTAATGTAAGATATGTAACTTTTACAGGTAAAGCTGCTTCAGTTCTTATTAAGAAAGGAAATCCAGCTACAACTATTCATAAATTAATCTATGATCCAGTGCTAAATGATAAAGGTGAAATTACTGGTTTTACTAAAAAGACTCATATTGATTCTGAAATTCAGCTTATTGTAGTTGATGAGTTTTATATGGTAAATAAAGAAATAATGAATGATCTATTATCATTTGGTATCAAAACTATTTGTCTGGGAGATCCAAATCAACTTCCTCCTCCTATGGGAGAAGCTAGTGAATTGTGCCTTATTCCAGATGCAACTCTTACACAACCATTACGTCAGGCATTGGATAATCCAATTATATATTTAGCTGATCAAGCAAGACAGCATAAATATATTAGACTTGGTGATTATGGTAATGGTGTAAAAGTCATAAGAAAAAATGAGTTAGACTTAGAAGCATTACAAAATGCAGATCAGATTATTGCAGGTAAAAATGATACTGTTAAAAAGATGAATTCTTTTTACAGAAAAGTTTTTATGGGTATTAATTCTGATTGTTGGTGTCCTAGAAAAGGTGAAAAGCTTATCTGTTTAAGGAATAACTGGAATGTATCTTGTTATGAAGATCATGTATTTACTAATCTAGTAAATGGTCTAGGTTGTTATCTAGAAAATGATTTAGAGATAATGTCAGCTACTTATCATGCAAACGCTAAACTTAGACCAGACTTCTTTAATGATAGCGTATTTAATGTTCCTATTGATATGCTATATTTTAAACATGGATTTACAACAGATAAAGAGTTAATAGATAAAGAGAATATTGTTAAATTTGATTATGGTAATATTCTTAAAAAGAGAAAAGTTTTCTTTGATGAATTTATCAAAATCAATAAATTAACTTTTGGATATACAATAACTTGTCATAAATCACAAGGTTCTGAATGGGATAAAGTATTCTTTATCTTTGAACCTTTTAGAGGACCAAGAGATCCGTTGTATTGGCAGATGCTATATACTGGTATCACCAGAGCTTCAAAAGAGCTTATTGTAGCGATCTAATATTAGCAGACCATTATCATGAATAATGATAATGGTCTTAAAATTTTAAATTTACAAACAACAACAAATTAGCCAAATTTCTAGGGAGGTAATGGAAAATGACTACATTTGAAAATACACTGATTAAATTAGAAAAAGGAAAGAAACCATCTTCGGATGAGTTTAACTTTCTTAAAAAAGCTTTTAAGATTCTTTTATTTAAATCAAAGAATACAATTAATTACGCTAGTCTAAAGAAAATTAATTTAAATAGATTAACTAAATCAGATATTGAAGAAGTTAAATATTTCTTTAAGGACTGGTCATTAGTAGGTCAAGAGCCTGATGGCATTATTCCAATTAACTTTCAGAATCCAAAAAATAAAACTTGTCATTGTGCTTTCTGTGGTAAAGAAGTTAAAATTGAAGATATCAATAAGGTATCTTCCAATTATTTACCAAGATGTAAAGTTTCAGTAAAATTATGTAATGATTGTACTGAAATACTTGATCCATATGGTAAAATTGGAAAGGATGATACTTCTTATGAAGATGCAAAAAAGTTTTTGAATGATTGTAAGAAGCTTATTCCAAAGTATAAGAAAAATCCATATTACATCTTTATGAAGAAAAGTATGGAAAATAACTATAAACTGATTAGTTTCAGTGAGGATTTTAAGAAAGAATATATTTCACTAATTAATGATTATAGTACTGCTATGTTTAACTATATTTATGCCGTTGATCATAATACACTTGATGAAGAATTAATAAGATGTATTAAAGAGCTAATGGAAGGAACATATGACTGGTCTAATATAAGAAATTGTGAAAATATTCCGACATTCATTCCACAAATTGCAAATTTTGTATTAAGTTACCAAACATATTTAGGTAAATTTAAGATTTGCCTGAATAATATTGTTTCTAATAAAGATAATTATGACGAAGGAGACTATTATAGTATTCTTAAAGATATTCATCCAATGTTAAATACTTTTAAAGAATATAATAAGCTTAGTTCTATTAATGGCAGATATTCTATTACTATTTGGATTAAAGATCGTGCTGAAAGTACAGATATCGGTCTCATTCCAGATAATGATGATTTATATGCATTAATTTTAACTATTGGAGATGAAGAAGAAAACTATAAATATATCAAGTATAACTACAATCCTAAAGGAGTTACTCTTATTAGCCACTTTAAGAATGGAGTTGAAAGTTTATATACTGAAAAAGTAAAAAGAAAAGATAACAGTGAATTCGGTAAAATGATTGAACGAATGCATGAATATCTTGAAGATATAGATACTGAAAGTACTAAATCTAAAACTAGAAAGAAAAGACATCGTCAGAGATCTTCTTATCAGCCATCATAAATATTAAGGAGGATAATATAAGTTGAAAATTATTTTATTAATTATTTGCATCATTGTAGTGATTTGGTGTCTTAAGAAAATTGTTAATAACATTCATTATAACTATTTACTTTCTAAGTGTAATAAATATAGACAAAGACGTGATGAACTATTAAAGAGTCTTAAGCCGTCTGAAATTGAAATGAATAAAGAATTTAATGAATTACAAAATATCATTAAATCTCTTGAAGTAAAATTGAATATTATGGATATGCTTGATTAAATTATAGGCCCATTTTATTGGGCCTATTTTTTTATTTTAAGCATATATTATAAAAGTGGAGGTAAAAATTCATGAATAAATTTAAAAGAAGAAAAAAACCGCTTTCTACTCTTGATGAAATTCTTAAAGCAAATGGAGTAGAATTTATTCCACTTAAAAAAGGTGAAAAACCTAAACCGATTATTGTAGTCGATGGTAATGGTAGAAAGAAACCATTAACTGAAGTAACATTTGAAGAAATGATGGGAGGATATTTTAATGAGTAAAAAGAACACTCAGGATTACAGCGAAAATTCAATTAAAGTATATGATTATCCAGAAAATATTCAAAAGAAACCTTCAATGTATATTGGAGATATTGGTATTGAAGGATGTACACATATGATTAGAGAAGTTATTGATAATAGTGTTGATGAAGCTTTAAATGGTTTCGGAACAACAATTGTCATTAAAATCTCAAATGAGAAAGGATATGTATCTGTAGAAGACTATGGACGTGGTATTCCACCAAAGGCTATTGAAAAAGCATTTTGTACGCTCCATGCATCAGGAAAGTTTGATAATAATGAATATTCTGCTTCTGCTGGTACTAATGGTGTTGGTACAACTGCAGTTAATGCTTTGTCTAAGTCTTTTATTGTTGAGTCAGTAAGAAATAATAAGGCGTACGTACAGAAATTTAGTAATGGTATTGCAATTACTAAACTTAAAGAGACAGGTACTAAAAAGAAGAAGTCTGGTACTATTGTATATTTTGAGCCAAATCCAGAATTTATGCAGGAAGTAAAGTTTGATATTGATACTATTAAAGAAGAACTATCTACAAAGATTTATGTTCTTAAAGGTATTAAGATCATGCTTGTAAATGAAGATACTAAAGAAAAGTTTACAATGCTTTCTGAAAATGGTCTTTCTGATTATATTAAGAAATATACTAAAGAACCTATTTGTAATCCTATTAAGATTTCTAAGGAAGTTGAATTTATTAGACCTGGTTATAAAGATCATTTTAATGATGAACCAGATCAGAAAATGAAGTTTAGCTTTGATATGGAATTTTCTTATGATAGAAAATCTCATACTGATGTAATTTCATTCTGTAATTCTCTTTTAATGAGAGAAGGTGGAATTCAGGAAACTACATTTAAGACTGCATTAACCAGATTCTTCAAATCTTATATTGAACAGAATAAAATTCTTTCAAAGAAAGATGAAAAACTTCTTGAAAAGATTAATGGTGATCATGTAACAGATGGACTTGTAGGAATTATTTCTATTAAGCATCCAGATCCTATTTTTCAGAATCAGACTAAACAGAAGTTAAAGTCTACTGAAGTAGGACAGATTTCTAAATATATTACTGAAGCACTAGAAGATTTTGCTACAAATAATCCTAAAGAAATTAAGAATATTTGTCAGAAAATTATTGTAAGTGTAAAAGCTTATGAAGCAGCAAAGAATGCTAGAGAAACAGTTCAGAAGAAAGGTGAAAATCAGTTTGCTATTGTAAGTGATCTTTCTAAGTTAGCTAATTGTATCTCTAAGGATATTAATGAAAATGAGCTTTTCATTACTGAGGGACGTTCTGCATCTGGTACTGCAAAAGAAGCAAGAGATAAAATTCTACAGGCAATTTATTCTCTTAGAGGTAAGATGTTGAATACTCTTGGTCTTCCTGCTGCAAAGGTTCTTGCTAATAAAGAGTGTGCTGATTTAGTATACATTACAACTGGTGAGAAAAATGCAATTCGTGAAAACTTCAGTATTGATATGCTTAAGTATGGTAAAATCATTATGCTTTGTGATGCCGATGTTGACGGATTTGCAATTGTAATTCTTGGTGCAGTTTTCTATTTTGAAAATATGAGACCTGTTATTGAAGAAGGACATTTCTATGTAGCTATTCCTCCACTTTATTCTATTGTAGAAAAGGGTGGAAAGAAAAGATATTTCGTAGATCAGGATGATTATGACGAGTATATCTTTGAAAAGGTTCTTGAAAAGTATACTTTTGTTAATAGCTCTAAAAAGAAGATCTCTACAGTAAGCAAGATTAAATCTATTTTCAAGAAGTATGAAATTCTTAATGATTTTATCAGTAATATTGTAAAGAGCAATACTGGTCTTGATAATCAGCTTCTAATTGATTTCTTAAATGTAGCAGTTGAAGAGGATATTGATACTGCAACATTTGTAGGTGATTATGCTGGAGATATTTCTTATAATAAGAAGACAAAGGTATATGATGGTTTCTATAATGGAAATTATATATCATTTACAGATGATAGTATTTGGGATGCATTAGGAGCTATTGATGAGTTCATTGAAGAAAATAAGATTCCCCTCACAGATATATATTATCTAAATGAGGATAAAGAATATACTCGTTTCACCATTGACGACTATCGTAGAATTATTAAAGAAGTGACACCTAGCTCTAGATGCCGTATGAAGGGTCTTGGTGAAATGGATCCTGACGAGCTTAGAGATACAACTCTTGATAAAGAGAAGAGAAACATTTATAGAATTACAGTTGAAGATGTAGAGAAAGCAATTGATTGCTTAAATAACTATATGAACGGTAGTTCTAAGTTTGCAGATATTCGTAAGGATATTCTTCTTAGAAAACAGGATGAAATCGCTAAGCTTAATCTTATCTAATGGAGGGGTAATGTAATGGCAGTAATTGATAAACAGTTAACAGATTTAACTGAAGAGTATATGATTTCTTATATGATGTCTGTAATGGAAGAAAGAGCTATTGCAGATGTCAGAGATGGTTTAAAACCAGTTCAGAGATACAATATATGGTCTTCTCTTGAAAAAGGTTTTATTCCATCAAAGGCTAGAGTAAAGTGCGCACAGGTAGTCGGTAATGTTATTGCCGACTACTCACCTCATGGTGATGCTTCCGCATATGCAGCACTTTGTCGTCTGGCACAAGAGTTTTCAGTAAATATTCCATTAATTGACTTTCATGGAAACAAAGGTACAATCAATGGAGATAGTCCTGCAGCATATCGATATACTGAGTGTAGGCTTTCAAAGTATGCAATGGATTTTTGTAAAGATATTAATAAGGATGCTGTAGATTTTGTTCCGAATTATTCAAATCTGAAGACAGAACCTACTGTGTTACCAGCAACCATACCAAATCTATTGGTAAATGGTTCACTTGGTATTGCAACTGGATTCATTCAGAGTATTCCACCACATAATATTAATGACGTATGTGATATGACAATCAAACTTATTAAAGAACCAAACACAAGTGTTGATTATGTGGCAAAGCATCTTAGACCAGACTTTCCAACTGGCGGTATTATTTGTAATAATGCTGAACTTACAGAAGCTTATAAAACAGGTAAAGGTGTAATTAAAGTTCGTTGTCATGCAGAGATTCATGAAAAGAAGAATGGTTCTTCAGTAATTAGACTTACTGATCTTCCATATCTGGTAACTATCGGACCGAGAATTACTCCTGGTGCAACAAATAATCTTAATTCAGGTCTTATTAACAGTATTGTAGAAAAGATTAAAGACGGAACTATTGAAGGTATCACTGATATTCGAGATCATTCTGGTAAGGATATTTGTATTGAAATCTATGTTAAAAAGGGTTTTGATCCAAATGTAATTCTTAATAATCTTTATAAGAATACTGCAATGACTTCTTCTTATAAAATGCAGCTTGTTTGTCTTAATAATAAACACTTTGACAGATATGACATTAAAAGAATTTTTACTGAGTTTATTGATTTCAGACGTAATACAATTAGACGTACTATCGTTTATGATATCAATAAAATTAAGGAAAGAATTCATATTCTTGAAGGACTTATTATTGCTCTTGAAGATATTGATAATGTAATTAAAATTATTCGTAGTTCAAAAGATGAAGCAATCGCAAAGGATAAGTTAAAGAAAGCTTATAAGAATATGACAACAGTTCAGATTGATTATATTGTCGATATGAAACTTGGTAAACTTACTAGTCTTGGTCTTGATAATATTAAGGAAGAAAAGAAAGAAAAGACTATTAAGTGTAATGAACTTATTGAAAGTTTAAAGATCGAGAATATTGATAATAGAATTATTGAAGAACTGTTAAAGTATAAGAAGGATTATGGATATCCTAGAAAGACAGAATTAAGTAATATTAATACTAATATTACTGAAGAGGATATTATTGAGAAGGAAGATTGTGTATTAGTTCTAACAAAGAATGGATATGTAAAGAGACTTCCTTCTGATAAGTTCAAGACACAAAAGAGAAATACTCAGGGTAATAATATCTCTGATGATGTAAGAGATATCTTTGCTACAAATACTAAAGATCATTTACTCTGTTTTACTAATATGGGAAGAGTATTTGATATTAAAGTATTTAAGATTAGTGAATGCTCTGTAAAGAGTAAAGGTATGAAGTTACCGTTAAATCTTAAGCCTAATGAGAATGTAGTTAAATTCCTTTGTCTAAGTGACGAACAGATTGAAGATAAGAATTCTTATTTAATGTT
>Ga0247611_10003150_pt1 | contig 24981 bp, 24 predicted proteins | sample 177DNAGHGhighgp2_FD_192422 | JGI IMG/M metagenome (GOLD analysis project Ga0247611, IMG submission 192422) | Sheep rumen microbial communities from Palmerston North, Manawatu-Wanganui, New Zealand - 1770 DNA GHGhigh gp2 | ecosystem: Host-associated > Mammals > Digestive system > Stomach > Rumen... | reverse complement strand
ATGGCACAGAAAACAAAGAAAATGACATTGAAGTATTGGAACAGCCTTAGCGACGGAAGCAAGAAAAGGGCACTCCAGTACTGTTTTCCCATTCATCCGGCTATCGTTGAGATGCTGATGAACGAGAAACCTGACCTTAAGAGCGACTGGTGGAAGATGGTATTCAAGAAAGTGAGAATACCTGGCCCCGGAAGCTATTACAAGACAGTAGTTAATAACACTTACTTAAATTGAACGACTATGATTTTTACAGAAGAAGACCGACTGAGAGAATTACGACTGGCACAAAAGGATATCTACAATGCCGGTAATGATCTCGTAAGTGCCGGACTAAGACTCCAAGGCACTAAGTATGAAAAGAGCTATGAACGGTTGTATAAGGCACTCAATGCTCTCAACCGAAGGCTCATCAGTGAAATCAACAAAAACAAAAGGAGGAAATGATTATGGACGAAGATTATAGCAGAGAGATTGCTGGTTATATCCTCAGCATCTTCAGAACTAATCCTTTTGTCGTAATGAGCTGGGGCATAAATCCCGCTAGCATTACAATCGTTGAAGTTGGCGTGAAGTTCCATGTACAAGGATTTATTCACACCGGCTTTGTCCAAGTGGTGTTGAACGAAGGAGAAGATCTATTTGAAGTAACGCTCATATCTGAAGATGGTGAAACTTTGAAAACGATAGAACACATCTTCGTTGACAATCTGATTTCTATTCTGGATAGTGAAATAGAGAAATGCGAAAACTACGAAGAACGAATTTCTCAAGAATACGGCATTATCACAGAAACGGAAAAATGAGAAAAAGTGGGATTTTCCAGGCTATTTTGGAGGGTCCCACTATTCTTGAACAATACTAAACGACCGTTCAATATATTTCAAACAATGGATAATAATGCATATGTGGCTTATCTCAGAGTCTCGACACAACGGCAAGGTGTGTCAGGATTGGGATTACAAGCACAACAAGAAATTATCAGAAACTATCTTAGCGGAGAAGAACCAATAGCTGAATTCGTGGAAATTGAGAGCGGACGAAAAACACAGCGTCCTAAACTACACGAAGCATTGGAACTCTGCAAGAAGATGAAGGCAACGTTAATTGTCGCCAAGATGGACCGACTATCAAGAAATGTGACCTTCACGAGCCAGCTTTTGGATTCGGGCATAGAAATCGTATTCTGTGACTTCCCAAGAGCAAATAGACTGGTACTGACTATCATCGCAGCCATCAGTGAATATGAGGCTGGATTGATCAGACAACGCACCAGAGCAGCCCTACAAGTGAAAAAGGAGCAAGGATGTCAACTTGGTAAACCAGAGAACTTGACGGGCAATATGGAAAAAGCCATCACGAACAGCCGGCAAACGAACCAGAAGAAAGCTGCTAACAATCCTCACAACAAGAGAGCGGTTGCAATGCTGAAGATCCTGGTAAGAGAAACCAACAACCTGAGCGAGATGGCCAGAACATTAAACGACGAGGGTTTCACGACCAGCAGAGGAGGAAAGTTTACCGCCAAGCAGGTCTCAATCCTCATAAACCGATATCAACTGAAATGATTAAGACTATTAAAGAATTATTGATTGAGTGGTGGGCTGGAAACACTACCACCAAAATGCCCCTCCCTACTATCTACACTTATGAGGTTGAAGTGGATGGCAAGACAATCACAATCGAGAGCATGAGCAAGAGCCGGATGTATGTTCACTACAAGGCGAGAAGGAAATATCCCAACGCCAAGTACATCCGAGTAGTCAGTCGAAAGAGACAATACTGACTGAGGAGTCCATCATAGACTTAGACGATTGATCATCCCACTAGATCCAAGTGGTATGAGATCAATAGTGAGAGAAACGGCAAGTTAGAAGCCGTTTTTCTTTTTGTAATTTTGAAAAAAATGATGTCATGATTAAACTTTGGCACGATTTTTGTGTCTAATGCAATGTCTCATAGTGGAGGCTAACTTTTGTTCAACTTAAATATCAGAATCATCATGGTACTACATAGATTGAAATTGCTTTAAACGAATGTAATAAAGGATTCAGAAGTAAGACTTACTCACCCGACAGGGTGAATTATGCCCTTTTGGGTCCTCAAAAACAGTTTAAAGTTTCAAACTATGTGTACTTCAATCTATCACTTCGAGGGTATTCCCACCCACTTCAGCATCCGGGAGGGTGTTGAAGGATGTTATGATGTCCTGTCTCTTCTTTTTGACAGGTCAAGTCGTAAGTGCTTCAACCTTTTCGGGCTTGATCCGAAATCCATGAAGCCTAGTTTCCTTTCCGTTATGGAATCCATTGAACAGGAGGTCAATTACATTGGCCGCCTGATTGATAGTATCAGATTTACCCCTGATTGTCTTGCAGAGAGGACGAAGAACCTTCTTACGCTCCAACAGTTATGCGAGGAGTTGGTCATTGATGTGCTTAACTCCATCCTCCGTAACCCCGAACAGCCTTCATTTTATCTTAATGGTAAACCTGTCATGTTTGATGACATTACCACTCTTTTCCAAGAGAGTAATGCTACCCAACGCTTTTACCTGTTCGGTACTGAGTTGAAATGCAAGGCTTCTGATATCCTTGGAGTTCTTTCCGCTATTGAAGTAGTTCGTGTTTCTTCAGGCACTAACCGGAACTTGGATACTCTGGATGACATTTATACCCAAGCTAAGAATCAATTGACCGGTTCTTCTATGGGTGGTAATGGAGGGAATAAGCCAACCAAGGTATTAGGTATTACAATTCCTGAGAATTTGGAGAAATTCGTCCAAGTCATTGTTGGTGCAGCACCTTCTATACTAAAAGGTGTAGCGGACTTTATGCTTTGACCCATGGTCATAAGCATTTAGCCCCATTTTTGAATTCACCCCAGAGCAAAAGTTCTGGGGTGTGTTTTTATCACGTTAAAACTTTTTAATTTGTGAGGAATTGCGCTCTGATTGACTTCTATTTAGAACATAATAACGTAATTGAACTTAAAGCAATTCGCTTATAGGCTAATAATTATTAACATACAATAAGGATATTTTGGCATGGTTTTTGCAGCTTTAACATCGTGCAACAATTTGTAGCAAGATTTTCTATTACCCTTGTTTTTTGTAGGAAATTTCTCTTTTTGTTTGAAAATTTGTTGTAAATTTGCGCTTGTCAAATAGAATGTGTCAAACAGAAGTCGAACCTTCTTGATATCAAGAAACCGCTAATTTAATAATAGTATGATTCCCCAGATTCAATATTGCCCATGTTGCAATGAACCTATATTGGGTTTATATGCAATTGATATATGGGGAACCATTGTTCATGCTAATCATCATTTGAATACCTGTTATGCATGTGGACGGTTTATTCTGGAGGATACTAAGTATTTAGCAGATGGTCGCACTATTTGCTCGAGTTGTTTGGAATCTATAGTATCGAAACCTAGTCAGATCAAATGGGTTGATGAAAGGGTTAGGGCGATGCTTTATGATTACGGTATAGATAATTTGCCTTTATCTGTTCCCATTCGAATAGTAAATAGTACAACAATGTCCAAGAAATTCCAAAATGAGGAGATTGGAGAAAATGCTTTTCATTTAGGGTTAACCTTATGCGAGGAAATGGTATTAAATAATAAAAGGGTTTGCAAGCAAAAGATACTTCTATTGGACCATCAGCCGAAAATATTATTTGCAGGTTCATTAGCTCATGAGTTGTTACATGTTTGGCAAAACCAATATAACATAAAATTGAGAAGTGAGTTGTCTGAAGGGTTTTCTAATTTGGGTTCATACTTGATGTACAAAAGTATTAACAACAAATTCTCGGATATCCTCATCAAGCAAATGTTTCTTAATACTGATCCAAATTATGGAGTTGGTTTCAAAAAAGTCAAGTCAATCATGGATGCGATTGGAAAGGCTGATTTGAAAATTGTAATGAATCGATTGTTAACATTAGAATAGAGTTATTTATGGCAGAGTTAAAAACAGGAGACGTTATTCATCTCATAAATGGTAAAACTTGCACCATTATATGCGAACTTGGCCGAGGTGGTCAAGGTATTGTTTATAAGGTCAATTATGATGGCGGTGAGTATGCCTTGAAATGGTATATTCAAAAGTATAAGGACGCCTTCTATGACAATCTTAAAAGCAACGTGGAGATTGGTGCCCCCAACGACCATTTTCTATGGCCTATTGCTTTGTCCAATCGAGAAAAAGGCAGTTTTGGATATATTATGAAGCTGCGCCCGGCAGGATATGAGGAAGTAGGTTCGTTTATACTCGTGAAGACCCGTTTCTCAAGTATTGATGCATTAATAAATGCTGCAATGCAAATTTGTACGGCATTCCAACAACTTCATATTAAAGGTTTAAGCTATCAAGACATGAATGATGGCAACTTTTTTATCAATCCTCATACTGGCGATGTGTTGATATGTGACAACGACAATGTCGCCCCTGATCGCATTAATATGGGTATCGTTGGAAAAACAGGTTACATGGCACCTGAGATTGTGGAAAAAGAAACTATGCCCAATCGCCATTCGGATTATTTTTCTCTGGCCGTGGTTTTATTCATTCTGTTCTATATGAACCGCCCATTTGATGGTTTACGCGCTACACGCATCCCGTGTTTCACTGAAGAAGCAGAGCGTAAACTTTATGGTAAAAACTGTGTGTTTATCATGGATCCCAATGACACTAGCAACCATCCAGTTGCCGGCTTACATACAAATGTCATACGTCGTTGGCCACTGTTCCCTCGTGTTTTGAGAGAAGCTTTTATCAAGACGTTCTCAAAGGAAGCAATTCAGAATCCCATGAAGAGAGTCATTGATAAAGAATGGCAGGTAATACTAACACAATTGCGTTCACAGTGGGTACAGTGTCCTCATTGCGGCAGAATGACTTTTCTAGACTTGTCATATACAGCGACAAAGTGTATTGAGTGTGGTAAGCCAATTGTTAAGCCCAAAGAGATAAAGGTTGGTAATTATAATATACCGATTTTGCCTGGTCAAAAGATTTATTCCAGTCAAATCTCCTATACAACGGATTTGAATAAGGTCGCAGGTACCGTTATCGTTAATAAGAATGATGGAGTGCGTATCGGTATTCACAACATATCGGGAGAAGATTGGACTGTTACTACAGCAAGTGGTACAACCCATATTGTGCATCATGAAGGTGCGATGCCCGTGCTTGCTGATGCACAAATAAGATTTAACAAAAACTTTAGAGGAAGAATCATTAACTAAATAATTATAAACATATGAGTGCATTTGATGAAATTGAACGCCCACCGCGTAGAGTGTTAACTATTTTTTTCCTGATTGATACGTCAGGTAGTATGTATGGCACAAAAATCGCTGCTGTAAATACAGCACTTCAAGAAACCATACCGATCATTGCAGAGATTTCTGATAGCAACCCAGATGCTGAAATTAAGATTGCAGCGATGGAATTTTCTACTGACTGCCAATGGATGTATGATACACCTCAATTAGCAGATGGTTTCCAATGGAGAACTATGGAAGCTGATGGTTTGACTCAGCTTGGACTGGCATGTGAAGAACTGAACAACAAATTGTCTCATTCTCATGGTTTCATGTCTGAGGCTGCTGGAAGTTTTGCTCCTGTTATCATTTTCATGTCAGATGGTGTACCCACCGATAATTATCAGTACGGTCTTGATAAACTGAAGCAAAATAATTGGTACAAAGCAGCAGCAGCTCGTTTAGCTATTGCTATTGGAGATGATGCCAACAAACAGGTTCTCTCTGAGGTCACTGGCAACGTTGAATGTGTTATGACAGTTCATAATATACCCCAACTGAAATCATTGATTCGTACGGTATCGGTTACTGCATCGCGAGTTGCTAGTAAGGGTGCATCAGTAGGATTGGGTTCACCTGATAGCAAGGCGGATGAGATTCTTGATGACATTAAAACAGATATCAGTAACGATGAAACGCTTAAAGGTATTGACCAGGGCAACTCTAATGATAATGAAGGTACAGACGATTGGACTGGTTGGTAATTTATGATTCTGTTCATGTAGAATAACGGATGGCAAAATTATTCTCTTTTGCTGAAAGTGTAAAAGGCTCAAGCCATGAACTTAACGGCAAGCCGTGTCAGGATTTTGCAATGAAGTGGAATTCTGAAGATGAGTGTATCCATATATTGGTATTGTCTGATGGTCATGGCAGTGATACTTATGTCCGTAGTCATGAGGGTTCAAGGCTGGCCTGTGAAATTACAATTGAAGCATTAAAGCACTTCTCGGAAGATGCGACTTTGACAAAATACTTCTTGGACCGAGCTGGCGCTTTGACAGCTCGGCCCTGGAATAACCCACTGAAGTCTGCCACTGGCAAGACGGTAAAATATGAAGAGTTGGGTGAAAGTCAACAAGAGATTGTCCGACAAAACTTGTCATATGCTAAAGGTCGAGTTGGTATCGAGCAACAGGACGATGTGCTGAATGCTTTATTTAAAAGTATTTTTGACCAGTGGAAGACCGCTATAAATCAGCATTTTGAAGCCAATCCTCTAAATGAAATTGAGAGTGAGTGCCTAGGTAATAACAATATTGAAAAGGCCTATGGTTGCACTCTGCTAGCATATCTTCAAACTCCTCTTTATTGGCTTGCATTTCAAATTGGAGATGGCAAAATTCTCACTTGTGATCGTAATATGAAATGGACTGAGCCGGTTCCCTGGGATTGTCGTTGTTTCTTGAACATCACAACATCATTATGTGATTCTCACCAACCGTGGAATAGCTTTAGATATGCATTCAATGGAAAAGGTGAATTCCCAATGGGCGTTTATTTGGGTTCAGATGGAATTGATGACTCATGGGGCAATATTGACCATTTAAAAAAATTCTATTCACAAATTACTGAAATATTTGTTACTAATGCAGATAATCCAGAAAGCGTGCTCCCTAGTTTTGTCGGTTATCTTTCAAAATTAAGTCATGATGCTAGTCATGATGACATGTCTGTTGTAGCATTGCTCAAATTAGATGCACTCAGTTATGGAGTTGAGCTTTTTAAGTTGAGAATTAAAGGTCGTGAACTTCATGAAAAAATTGCAAATATTGAACAGAAAATGGAGCATAATTTGCAAGAAATCGAAGACACGTCTTCCTTGGCATCCATCAGGCAAAAGACTCTATTTTTACTAGATGAATTGAAAAGACTAATTGCCAATAAAGAATTATCACCAGATTTCTCAATTGAAGATTGGGGACACTGCATCGATGACTTTAAGCATAAGGTCCTGATCAATCACGAACAAGTGTTTGAGGGAAAGAAGGAAAAAGAATGTTTGCAACGACAAGAAAATGAACTGAAGGATAGGCATGCTAATTTAGTGGCAAGAAATCTCGAAATTGAAAAAGATAATCTAAATCATTGGCAGCAAATCCGCGACGAATGGTTGGATAATCACAAAGCATTATTTGAGGTTTCACAAAGTACTGAAGAAAAAACGTCAGATGATAAGACAGGCTTTAATGAAGAGCCTGTCGAAGACAATGATTATCATCCAATCGCACGAAACCGGTCGCTCACGGTTTACGTGGATATTCATGGATTTCCCTTCAAAGTAATAATTCCGCATCAATAGAAAAGAGTCAAGCGCGCGAAACTTCAATTAAATAAAGAATATAATCAAATACAATATAAACAATAAATCATTTTTCTTATTATGGGAAAAGCAATAGGTATAGATTTAGGAACGACCAACTCTGTTGTAGCATTTAAAGATGTATCAGTTCGAGTTGTTCAGATAGGACCGAACCATGAGGACTTGTGCCGTTCATGTGTAGCTGTTAATGCTAGAAATGGCCAAGTTGTTATTGGTAATGAAGCATATAATGGATGGAAGAGATACGCTCCTAACATTGTTGTATCGGCAAAACGATTGATGGGTGGAGCAATTAAAGACGAGAATGTTCAGAAAATGAAAGCCGATTCTCGTACATATCCATATGGCATTACAAAGCTTAATGGCGGTACAGAAGATTCTGTAGCCATTGTGCTAAACGGAAGACAGTACACACCTGAACAAATTAGTGCAATGATTTTGAAATATCTCAAAGAAGAAGCATCTAAGTCTCAGGGTGAGATTACACATGCCGTGATAACCGTTCCTGCCTATTTTAATGAAAATCAAAAGACCGCAACCAAAACCGCAGCAGAAATGGCAGGGCTACATGTTCAGCAATTACTTGCTGAGCCAACAGCGGCCGCTATTTCCTATGGCTTTGATCAACTCAAAGAAGGAGAAGCAAAGAATCTGTTAATCTATGATTTTGGAGGAGGAACGTTTGACCTCTCAATTCTCGCAGCTACTGCAGATGCGAATGGAACTCAGTTTGTTGAGATGGGTGCTGGTGGAGACTGCTGGCTTGGAGGTGATGACATAGACCGAATGCTTTCGAACTATGTGTGCAAGCAGATAGAGAAAGAAAACAACATCGACCTTGAAGAGTTGTTAGATAATAAAACAGAAAGAGAGCAAAAGGCATTTTATGCAGGACTTAAACTCGAAGTTGAGAAAGCTAAAAAAGCCTTAGGAAATGTCAATATTGCATCAATTCCTATTGGAGAATTTCTTGAAGATGAGGATGGTGAGCCTATTGATGATATTGATATTACAAGAGATGCTTTTGAGGCCATGATACGTCCTATCATTCAGCGTACAATTGATTTGATTGAGGATTTGATGCAAAAGACATCAATGACAATGGATTTGATAGACAACATTCTGCTTGTAGGTGGATCATCTTGTATCCCCCTAGTCAAGACAATGTTAGTGGACAAATATGGCAAGGAAAAGGTAAAACTCTCAGAAAAGCCGATGCTTGCTATTGCTGAAGGCGCAGCAATCTTGTCTCAACGCCTCCCCATTGAAGACAACGGTGTAGAAATTCCTGATTGGGGTGAAGAAGGTGCAGATCCATTGGCATCAACAGGAGGTGTAGTGTTTACAACAAAGCACAGGTATTTTATCAAGGTCCTTGATAATAGTGGCAAGTCAAAAATGGAAAAGATTTTTGATAGCCAAGAGCCAATGCCTTGTCAATCTAATCGTAAATTTAGCACTACGGTTGATAATCAAAAGGTTGTACAAGTTGAATTGTTCAATGATGATACGGGTGATACATATAAGAGAATCTCATTGGCTTTCTTTACAATTAAAGAAGATTTACCGGCCAATAGTGATCTAAATTTCACCTTCTCAATTGATGTCAATGAGACAATGGAAGCTGGAGTGAAAGTTGTTTCTACTGGTAAGAATCACGACCTTGTACTTTCACGTGGCAAGAATGATGAAAGCTGCTTGTCATCAATCGCCTTTAATTTTGATGAAGTTATAGGAAATAGCAGCATTTCCACCAATAAGAAAGCTGTATTTATTAACCGTGTTCAAGATATCATCGATGAAATTGAGAATAATAAGCTTTCTCCAACTGATGGTAAATGGGGCGAGTTCGAGAGTCGGGTAGAAGAAGCTGCTCGCACTGCAAAATTAGGCGAAGAACAAACAGGTGAAAATAACTTGGGTGAGGTTTTAGCTATGATATTGCTGAGTGACTTTAATATGTACCTTGATCCAGGTGATAGAACAAAAATGAGAGATCTTCTTGATAAGGCAAAGAGAGCTGGTAACTCATTTGAACGTCAAGAGCTATATGATAAATTGTTTGATATAGCCAATAACTATTCATTGTTGTTACATGTGAAGCTTTTTGATATCGTTGCACATTCAACATCTGACCCGATAAAAGCAGGAAGGGCTTCAGCTGTTTACGAGGAGTGCCAGAATGCCTTGCAGATGGGTGACGTTAATGCAATTAGAGAGCTCATAAAAGATAATACAGACCTAATGAAATCTGATGACGGAACAGTGATAACAATCGGAACTGGCACTCAGATTAAAAACGGATAATTATATGGAACAACAGATTAAATGTCCAGTTTGTGGCAAACCCGGAATTCCTGATTTTAGGCACGAGAATGTGGTTTGTCCGCAATGTGGAAGTGATTTGAGCATTTTCCGTGATATTAACGAGTTGAAGGAGAAAGCCGGCAACACGGCTTCTCCTTCGAGTTCTCGATGGAAAAAAACAGCAATAACAGCTGGTGCGGTAGCTCTATTGACGACGGGAGCCAACTTTATACCTCGTGCTGGTAACGGTACAGCTGTTGTATCAAATGATGATAGTTTGAAAGTTCAAAATGATAGCCTAAAAAGTGAGGTCCAGGAGCTCAAAGATTCTATTGTAGTAATTATGAATCAAAAAAGGCCATCGGACACCAAGGTTACAGATGGAGAACTCTATACCGTTCAAAAAGGAGATTGTTTGTGGACAATTGCTCAGCAGTTATATGGTGATGGTAGCCGTTGCTTAGAATTAGCCAGGCTTAACAATTTAAATGTAAATAGTGTATTACAAGTTGGAGACCAACTAAAGTATTAAATCTAAAAGGCATTATTATGGGCTTAATCACATGGATTAAAGACAATATCAATCGTCATAAGATTAATAAAGCCGTTTCAGCAAGTTATGATGGCGAAATTGATAAGGCAAGAGACATTTTAAAACCAATGTTTCAGACTTGTGCAGAGGCCCTTCCAGCTCTAGCACAGATATATTACAATTTAGCGCAAAGGTCTAGAACTGAAAAAGAAGCTATAAATTGGATACAGGAGCTGAAACAGCTGATTAATGATTGCACAAAACAATCTTATGAAGCTTATAATGAGGTTCGCTCAAAAGCTTTGACCTTTGCAGGAACAAAAGCGAGAGAATCATATAAAAATGAGCAGTACGAAGATGCCTGTTCCTTCTTGGGTTTATTAATAGATGATAATAGTCAGAAATTTGGTTTCTATGAAGAACAATTTACACAATATCATGTGCAAAGATTGCTCCAAAATATAAAGAATCAAAAAGACTACAAAACTGTAATCGCTGAACTAAAAAAACTCGTCACCGCACACCCAAAGACTGCAACAAACAGAAAGAATCAGATTCTCACTGAGTCAAAGGGCATTGCCGGAAAGAAACAGTATCAAAAGGCTATTGATGTATTAATAGAACTATATCCTTCAGATTGTTCTATACTGATACAATGTAGTGTTTGGGCTGAAAAACTTATTCAACAAAAGTTGAAGGGTAAGACTCCAGCTAATCTCTCTATCGAAAAAATTACGAAAAATGCTGAACTTCAAGAATCTATAGCTAAGCATCTGCATCGTGAAGCAAAGAATATTACCCAGTATAAAGATTATTCTACTGCAGTAAAGTATTGCGAATTAGCAATGCCATATTTGCATAATTCCAAGCCTTTTGTTACTGACTACTGCAATTTTCGCTATAGTGAAGTGACAAAACCCGAGACGATGAGCAATCATGCAGAGTCAGTCCTTGATGGCATTGATAGTGTAATCGCTGATGCTAAGAAATATGGGCTTGATCAGAATTACTTAGATACTCTCCATCGTCGGACCTTGGATCTGGCAACTCAGTCATTGTCACAGAAACCGGAATTAAGTTATGTTTTAAGTGCAAGTCGCGTCAAATCAGATTCTTCTTTTAGGAGTGTTCTTTTCAGCTCTGCTCAATTATTATTTGAAAAAAAGAGTAGAATCGTCAAGACTGATTTACTTCAAACAGAAATTGAGAAAGTATTAGATAGTCAGCAGAAATTGGAACTCTATTCTTTATTTCTGCCTTATGTGCCTGAATATAAAGAAGCTTTCCTAAAACAAGCGATTTTAGATATCCGCTCACGTTCTAATGATAATGCAACTGATGCAGTTCGTTTTTTTGACAAGTGGTGGAATGTTTGTCCTTCTGAAAAATACTTCAAAGATTTACTTGATGGTTCTGATTTCTCTAGAACTCTTTGTGACTATGTTATAGGTAATCATCAAAAATATTTTATTGAAAAAGATGCGAAGGATGCATTTATTGGTTGGGCTAAGGAACTGCCGGATGATGAATCACTCCAGATACTTGAGAACCTGTTAGATTCTAATTGCAAGATAGAAGATGAATACATAGATCGGGCTGTGGAAGCAATCCAAAATCATACAATGATTGAAGAACAGCTTGATTTAATTAACCGAGCATTATTACATTGTGCTAGTCCCAAGTTTGTTGAATTAAAGCTTTCGTGTGCAAATAAATTCCTTGAGCAAAACAGGCTTCAAGATGCTATTTCTGTTGCAGCATCTTTAGCTGGCAGTCATAAACTCGCGCAGGTTGTCGTTGCAAAAGCTAAACTTGGCATAGAGTCAAGCTTGAAGGAGGACAATGAAAAAATGTCACTGCTAGATGAAGTTATAGCATTACAATCTAAACATGCGGATCCATTTGATCAAGACTCTTTCACACCTATATGTAATGAAGCTGTTAGAAGATATCTGGATTTAGCCGTAAAGTATCATAATACAGGAAAGACTAATGATGCATACGCTATATGTGAAAAACTGCATGCATTTGATTCTGCTATTATACAACTTGCCGACTTGAAACTTATTGAGGCTGAGTCACTAGATGAATCTGAACTTTTACCTTTCTTAAAATCAGCCATAGACTCAGTCTGCAAGTATAAAAACTCCGCAATTTCCAAATCGGATTCATACATATCTCTATGGCAGAAATATGTCGATGAGATTATAAAAGCTAGTGATTATGCTAGTGCTAAAACTTTAGACAGCCTTAGAGTTGAAATCAATAATGGTCTTCTTGCTCCTGAAGCAGAGGCTCTTGAAGAAAAAGTTGTTAAGAAATTAGTCGCAATATATAAAGCGGAAGGGCAGAGAAGAGAAATTAGCGCTGATTATGATAATGCAACTGGATGTTATTATCAAGCCTATTCTATTCTTAAACAAGGTGTAGAGCGCGAACGTCTTGCTTGTCGTATCGCTATTTGTCAAGTCAAGAATGGCTCCTTTGTTGATTATGCAAATGCGCTTGAACTTCTGAACTTAAATTTTAAATCGATTAAGAAAGAACAGAATGATCTTGCTTATAGGCTTGCGTTATCATTAATCAAAAATGGCCAAACCAAGGAAGCTCTTGACATAATTAATAATTATCTACCAGATGAATCTGAATTAAAGGAAGCCGCAGAAAACGGTTTTATGATTAATCAAGAACAATCCTTATCTCAATTCAACCAAAAAATAGCAGACTTGAAGGCGGGAACACTCGATGCTAATTCTGCAATTAAAATGGTTGGAGAAGTCGATCCAGTGATTGACTCCTGCTCTTTGATTACGTCTATGAATAGAAATCAGCGTGAGAGATTGAAAGACGTGATAAAGGCATATGCCATGAAGAAACTTCTTGATGAAGGTGAATACGCAAAAGCCTTCACGGCAATGAAAAAGGTTTATGGTATTTGGCCTGATGACGATACAGCCGCTCGGAATCTCGCTGTTGCCTGTATGGGCATTGCTGAGGCCAACGCAATCACAAAAAATAATTATAAAGATATTATTTCTTTGTTCTTGTCCTTAGTATACCAACAGCATCTATTTGTCAAATCACTTGACTTTACGTCATGGGATGACCCATTTACATTTACTCTTGACAACGCTCTTGGTGGTTATGATTGCGAACGCTATGGTGACTTACCAGACAATGTTACATATGATGAGGCAGATGAAGGAGCAAAAATAATTGGAATAGGTGATGTTCAAAGAAGTTTGATTCAAAGATTTGAGGCGGCCATTTCTGAAAATGATACATATCTTCAGTTTATGAATAGTGAAAGATCTGCGCTCGATTCGTTTATCAATCTTGAAATGGACGACAAATGTGATTATGTAAGTCCCTATTTGTTCTCTGTTGCGATGAAATCAACACCAGGTATTTTTAATAGCATAAATGATGCATTAGAAAACGAAATCAAACAACACTACGACTTTAATTGGGAGCGCTGCTTGGAAGTTGGATTGCTTTATGGCCTTACTAATGGTGAATTCTCAAGATTTGATACTGCTAAGCAGTATTATCAAAAATGCATTGATAGCGTCAATACGTTCCATAATTATAAGTCTGCATTTAGTAATACTGCCATACGTTCGATAAGGCAATACCCAAATCTCTTTAACTCTATGTCATCTGCAATCATGGCGAAAATGGCATCAGATATAAAAGATAAAGTTACCTTTACTAGGATGTGGGATTGCTACAGCGCTGTCTGTGAGAGAATGGAAGAACAAAGTCTTACATTTATTTTCTCAAAATACGTGATGTCAAACGTTGTAGGACAAGTAAATGATGATAAAATGACCCCAGCTCAAGCTGCTCCGATTATTTTGAAACTTCACTTGATGGATAAATCTAACCGTCAGGTGAGGGAGAATCTCGAACAATTAGTCGGTATGCTTGCTAATAATTATTTATCGAAAGGCCAGGTTGATAATCTGAATGAATTGGTCGAAGTTCTCAACGCGACGCGTGATTTTGACCAGAAGGTTATATCAGAAGTTCCCAAAGATTATATGATATATTTAGTCGTTAGAGAGAATGCTTCAGCTCGTGTGAAACGCTTTGCTAATAGCTTAAGTACAAAATCAGTTCTATTGCGTAACCATTTTGGCAATATTGATGCATTAATCCAATCGGCAGAGTTTGATAAGAAATTAAACAAGATTATTGATGATGCTAATAATAATAGAATTGATAACAAGACGGCTCTCGATCAGGTTTATAATTTATATCGGACTAATCCAAATCATAAACATATGTGCGAGACATTAGCTAGTATTGCCTCCGCCTGCATTATTGAATACATTATTGAGGGCAAGTACGGAAGTGTAACAGTTAAATCAACACTTGATAAATTAGCTCTTAACCTAAGCCCGGTGTTCAAGTCAAACAGAACGGAACTGTCAAAAGCTCATACAGCAATTCTTGCTGGTTTGCCAACAGCCGCAATGGTTATATTCACTCTTCCTGATTATCAGTTAACTGATGAAGCAAAGAGATTAAAAGAAGGTTTTAGATATTTTGATAAATTAACAAAATAATGAAAAATCCATATCAATTATTAGGAATTAGACAAGATGCAACTAATGCTGAAATCATGCGTGCATTTCAAATGGCAATGCGCAATCCGCGCCTTCTGCATGATGCAGCAGTTGCACGAAGTCAATTGTCAAAGGCCGACTCCCGTTTGGCTGCGGATTTCATGCTTCCGATTTTCCCCGATACAAGTATTGTAGAGGAGATAAAACAATCAGCTCATAGTAAAACAATAGATCTAGATTCTATTGATGCCGATAAGTTTAACTCATTATAATGTCAGAATATGGAAATGAACTTTGATAAAATAGAACAAGAGATAGCCAATCTCAAACGTCAGAATATTGAACAACGCAATCAAATTGAAGAGGTAAACAAAGAACACGAGAAGGCATTGGACAAACTCTTTTATGATATTCTTGAAGTGCTAGATAGCTTTAATAAGGCCGAACAGATTATCAAAGAGCGAGCACTGGATAATGATGAAAATGCTAGCAAGGCTATTAAGAGATTACTGTCTCCCAAAAAGAAAGTGTTGAATATTCTCAATAATTATCATGTTGAGGAAATAACTTTCGATGATGGAATGATGCGTGATGCTGAATGTCGAATTTATGAAACAGAACCAGATACATCAAAACCTGATGGAACAATTGTCTCTATTGAAAAACCAGGATATAAAAGAAATGGTAGGTTACTTCGCCCTGCAGAAGTTATAATAGTACGAAATTAGGGTTTGTCATGCTTTAATAATATTCATAATCTATTATTTGTTATTGAATAATATTGAAAACAACTATCAAAATAGTAATTGCTGCTCTGTTATTCCTATGTTTGGCAAATATGCCATATGGCTTTTATATGCTAGTTCGATTTGCTGCAACTGTTGCGTTTGCTTACTTATCGTATGAATACTTCAAAAGTAAGCAAGAAAAACTTGGTGTACTATTTGCATCTTTAGTCTTATTATTTCAACCTTTCTTCAAGATAGCACTTGGCAGAATGATTTGGAATTGCATGGATGTTGTTGTGGCAATTATGTTGCTTTATCTTATCATTATTGATTTTCGCAAAATAGCGAATTGCCAATAATTCAAGATGCGTTTGAGCATATTATAACAATTTAGACTTTTTCATAGAGCTGAGGATCGTATGCGCCTAATTGGTATGGCACAGTATTTGCCGTCTACATAAATGTTGTTAAACAGCCAATATGATTAAGGCCCAAAACTTATAAGATTCTTATTTTTTTCTGTTTACCTTCTGCTCTTTTTCATCATAAAGGGATAAACAGATTTATTTAACTAACAAAGAAAAAGTCATGAAGAAAACGTTGAAGATTCTATTGCTCACGATAGTGGCTGTAGCTGCTTATTACTTTACTTGGACACCATCAACTAAAGGTATTTCGGAGAAAGCCAAAATCGCTGTAGAAAGGTCTGAGGCATGCACTCATCCAAACAACGATTTTACTCACGTCATCCACTTCCCGAAAGCGTGGAAGAAAGATTACTCAGGTACCGTCGGCAAATATCCGCAGACCTGCATGAACACAGTGTCCGCATTTTACTGCCCCGAGGCTAACTGGGCTCAATGCATCTACTTTGTGAACCATCACAAGAAATTGGGCTTCAAGGAGACCGACAATCCCAAGCCAGGTGACATAGTCGTTTTCTTCGACAAAAATCATGAGGCCCACCACACAGGGCTTTACGTTGGTAGGTCACTATTCGGTCCCTTAATGAATCACTCAGATGGCGGCAGAAAGCCCCACAATTACCAAAAGCACTTACCCATCAAGCTGTATATGAAAGCCAGCAAAAACTTCATTGATTACAAGTACTACACCTACGTGGGTTGACGAAATTTGTTTACCTTTGTCATTGCTATATATTAAAGATAAACCATTAATTCCATTGTCCATGCTGAAAACGATATATCATGCTATCTGTCGGTTCGATCTCAGTTTCCTTGGGCGCAAGCTGCACCTGCTGGGCAATGGACCCAAGGCTGTCGGTTATGTGCTGCCCGATGGTAATGCCTCGCATCTTTATCCATTGCGGCTTGCTCCTCAGCAGGGCGTTGCCATCGTCATGCCTCAGCAGGGGAAGAACTGCAAGAAAGGACCGGGCGAGCAGTGGCTGGCCCTGTGGATCTGGACCCACAGGCTCAAAGGATTCTACGATAACCTGACGTTGCCGACCAAGGGGCACCGCTATGAGCCGGACCTGGCCTACATCGATGAAAGACGTGGTATCTTCATCGACATCGAGAACGACGAGCCTTACAGCATAGGCAAGTGTATTCCCACCCACTACTTTGGTAAGGATGATCAACGGAATAACGATGTCACTGCCGCTGGGTGGATAGTCCTTCGCTTTAGCGAAAAACAATGTATTGACTCTCCGGCTAAAGTTGCGAGGACAGTGATGGATGTGGTCTGCTCCATCGCCCCCGATGTGGAGATGCCACAGGTACTGCAGAATGTTCAACCTGTTGATACCGACCCACGTTGGGACCTCGACACCGCCCGACAGCGCGCCAAATCCCGCTATCGTGACAGCTATATGAACAAGCATTTCATCTTCCGCCTTGGCAACCTATTTTTCAGCTAATAATACGTACACAATTTGATATAATATGATTAAGATTCAAATAATTGGCTACAGTCCTTGTTCTTCGTACTTTGTCGGCAATGACGACGAGGGATATTTGGTGGATTGCCCTGTTTTGGGCGATCTGGATAGTTTCATTCGGTTTACTGACATACAGCTCAGAGGGATTATCTTGACCCATTGCCATGCTGATCACTTGACTAATATCCACGAGATTAAGAAAAAATACAATATCCCCGTCATTGCCCATAAGGGAGACAAGGTACTGGCTGCATCATTGCCTGTTCAGTATCAATTCATCTATGGCAGTAACGGCCCTAAGATGTCCACAAACCCGTTGAGTATTGATCAATATGTTGAAGACAGGGATGTGTTGACCATAGGCAGCGACACCATCGAAGTCATTCATACCCCCGGACATTCCCCAGGCTGCATCATGTTGTACATCCCTTCATGTAATAGTCTGATGTCTGGTGACACTATCTTTGACAACAATATCGGTCGCACCGATTTCCCCCTTAGCAACAAAGAAGACTTCATCAAATCCATCAACGAAAAGGTGCTGTCGTTAGATAACGACATCAAAGTCTTTTCAGGTCACGACTTCAGCCATTTTCTCCTCAGGGATTGGAAACCCCAGTGGGAAATTTTGAAGCAATATGTGTGATATTAATGATGAAAAGCGTAACGAGATAAGAGCAAAAACAATAAAGGTATGGAAGAAGACAACCGTTCAATATTAGAGAATCCTGAAGCCTTGGAGTATGGTACAATTTATGTGGTTTCCAACCTATATGCGCCACAAAAACTATTGGATGACTATCGCAGCGTCATGGGACACGTTACCGGCCAGTCTGACGCTTTGAATCGGTTCAACATACAAGTTTACTACGAGGATCATGCTCCTATGCTTGTAGCCCGACGATTTAATGCGGGCAATATTGGGCATGCGGCATTGCTCATGTGCCCAGTGTGTGGTGATATCAATATTGATAGGCAACTTGCTGAAGTATTCTTCCAAAACCTGTTTGATTTCGGGCAGCTTGATACTGGTGATTATATCATTGACATCAGTAACAGGCTCTCACGCCAAGAACGTGCTCGAATGCAGGAGAGCATTGACCATCCCGATCTTGAACTTAAACTGGAAAACGCCCGAACGCTTGCTATACAAACTGGAGAATCAGTGACCGATACCGATGATTTGCGAGATGACGAAGGTAAAGCCTTGGCCAATGCCGAGAATCAACGGGCACAATACTTGGCCCTTATCGGTCAGTTGGTGCTCAACTATGTATCATTAACTCATTCCGACCCCCAACCATTGCTTGGGAATTCGCTGACCAGCGCTTCTCCTCTCATTTTCACGTCGCAGGAATTAAGTCCGTTGGAAATAGATAAGGATTTGCGTCTGCATTTGACCCAATATCAGAACGCTGAGATCAAACTCCACCCGCTCAGCAAAGCGTTATATATTCTTTTCCTTCTCCATCCCGAGGGCATCGAGTTACGAAACATCAATCAGCATCGTGATGAATTGGAACAAATCTATGACATCATCATGCCCGGCCGTGACATTGATGCAGGACAAGATATTATCGATAATGTAGTAAACCCGCTTTCGGGAACGCTGCTGCAGAACCTCTCCCGTATCAAACGTTTCTTCAAGACAGTCATCATGGATGATGAGTTAGCTTCCAACTATTATATCACAGGTAAACGCGGAGAGGCTTATCGCATTGCACTGCCTCGCAACCTTGTAAGATTGCCTCGCATCTTTGAGTCAATCTGCTGATTTACAGCCAATTTGATTTTGCAATATTGCAAGAATCGGTGTTTAAATATATTCGTTAGTAATTTTGCGATATAAACCCGAATTACTAACTATTTTAAAAACATCGATTATGAATTACAGCGTGAATGATTTGCTCAATGGAGCAGGTGTGATAGCAAGCAGCGTTTTCGGTCGCCGCAGTGAGTATAACCTTCAGTTCAACCACGAGGAGGACGGTTGCTGGTATGTGGACTTCCCCGGATGGCCCTTAGATCATCACAATCTGATGATGGTAGCTGGTGCAGATGACCTTTGTGACTTCCTCAGTGATGATGACAAGTTTGCCTACGTTGATGTAGTGCCTAGCAACAAGCGCATGGATAAGTCTGGTTATGCCTGCTTGGTGCAGGGAGAGCATTCGCTTACCGGAGGTTCAACCTATACAGTAACCAACTTGCCTGGCTTTGAGCGTGAAATCTGGCTCTGCCCCGTAACCTTGTTCGTCTTGGGTCGCTACCCTAAGTATATCTACGTCAAGAAATCGGAACGTAAGACTGCTTAACTGATAATCTTAACGCCTCATCGGCAGCAGTAACTATACTCTTCTGCTGCCGATGAGTTATTTACAAAAAGATAACCTCACGGTGTTTACCTTTTACCTTCATTTGACATTAAAGAATAAACAAGTTTGTTTTAAATAGTTATATTGTTCAATTTTTTATGTAAAGTGTAAAATGAAAAAGTTAGTTTTTATTTTCGCAGCATTGTTTACTTTAGGTCTCGCTTCATGCGACGGTAACAAACCCACCAATCAAGGTGACAAGCAGGACACCACAACCGTAGTGGTCGAAGGCGCTGATTCCACTCAAGTGGCAACTTCCAAGGCCGCACCCGATGAAGCAACCAAAGCCACTGCCGCCGAGGGAGAAACACCTGCTGAGCCCCCTGCCACCAAGGCTCCCCAGAAATAACCACTAAACACATCTCGTTGGTGCCCGCTTGACCCCAAAAACGATAGCGGGCATTAATTCCCAATTAACCTACAATCGTTAAAAAATGACTATTATATATTTATTGCTATCCATTCTCGGTATTGCCGCAGTGATTGGATGTGTAATCCTGATATTAAATCTAGATCGCATCCAAGAAAAGCGCTGTGAAGAATTTCGCCAAGAGAAACTAAAAGAAGGTTGGTCAGAAGAAGTGATTGATATTGTATTATTAAGTAATGACTTTATGTTGTAACCACTCTAACCTTCAATTAGACTTCAATGCATAGCATAGCTGCCGATAATAGTTTAATTCATTGCATCGACAACCTTGGGAATCAGAAGCCTTGGTTGCTATAGATTATTTTGCAGACTGGGAATTGCGTCAAAGCCCCGATGGACATTATCTTTGCGGCCATTTGAAAAGGTCAACATGGAAATAGGGACGGTTTTGATGTATGAACTCTCTAAAGAGAATCGCCTCCAACCCGTTATTGGCGTGAAGGGTAGCTTTATACTCTTTCCAATCATTCTCAATGGTAGTAAGAAAGTGGCTCATTCCAATGCGATCATCAATCTAGAGAATCAATTGGACGGATCACTTAGATTTTTCACTTGGCTGCATGGAATTGTGAAATATTTTCTCTAAATTTGCCCCGTTATTAACCTTTAATGAAAAGACAATTGGGAGCCGTAGAAACATGATTTCGCTTGATTTATTGAAAACGTGAATACTTTCAATTACTGCTATCTGGGCTGTATAATGAAATGCTTAGCATGGCGTAAATGCGACATATCAATAGCAAGGTTGCCGTCCCACGCTCCTCAATAAAGTGTTGTATGGTTCATGCTTTTCTTCTAAACAATTAAAACCAAAGATATGAAAGACATCAGGTCGATTGAGAATGAAATTCGTAAAGAAGCCTCATCCGTTCTAGGTAGTGTAATCTTATTCATAGCATATTATTTCATGCTTATTATGCTCGGAATGGGGTTGTTTGTTGGGGCGTTCTGGGTAACATGGAGGCTATTCTTATTTATGACGGAGGCAGAATCGGTAGATATCCGTCTACTCGCCCTTGGGATTATAGCATGCCTCGCGATGTGGTGGTTCTGCATTCAGATAGGATGGTATTTGATAAAACCACTCTTTAAGACCGGTAATATTCTTAATAATAGTCTCAGAGAAGTGGTGCGCGATGAATGTCCTGAACTGTTTAAAATGATTGAAGACGTAGCGAATAATACAGGTAATAAGATGCCAAAACATGTGTATTTATCAGCTGACCTTAATGCTTCTGTATGTTATAATTCAACAAGTATCTGGTCCATCTTTCTGCCTTCAAAAAAAAATTTGATTCTTGGAACTGGTCTACTCCAAGGGTTAAACCAAAATGAGATAAAGTCAATTCTTGGACATGAATTCGGACATTTTTCTCAGAACACAATGAAAGTTGGTCAGCTAACATATAAGTTACTTTTGATTATTCATGATATGATGAATATCGCCAAGGAGCAACATCAGAGGGCCATAGAATCACGTCTTGAGAACGAAGAAGGTTCGATCGCTGGTTGGTTTCATATTGCGTATATTCCGATGAACTTCATAACAAAACAAACAATAAAGTTTTACAATTATATAGAGAGAAAGAATAGGCGTCTTTCGAGATGTATGGAGTTTGAGGCAGATGTTGTTGCTTGTAAAGTCGTTGGCGCTAAATCTTTTATTTCTTCTCTTTGTAAGCTTGAGGTGCTCTCGGATCGATTTCAAATCTTTGAGAATGTTGTAGTTAAGTTATTGAGAGATGAAAGATATCTCAGCAATTATGCTAAAGGATTTGATTTAGTTGATCGGTTGATTGGAGAAGATGAGGGAATTATCATATCTTTCGACAAAACGCTTGAATCATTAGTCAATGAAAAGGCCAAATTCTCTTCTAAAGTTACTATAATTGATGGATGGAATACACATCCTTCAACAGCTGAGAGAATTGGAAATGCTTCTCAATTTATCACTGAAAAGAATGATTACAAAAGTGATAGTTCACGAGAATTAGTAAATACATCTATACTATCAGAAGTTGGAGCAAAGCGTCAGAATTATATTTGTGACAACTTAGATCCTTCAATTTACTGGAAAGGTTTGAAAGAAATGGATATGGATGAGTTTGAAGAATGGGTCGGAAAACAATTTGACAATCACCATATTCCTGCCCTTTTGAAACCATTCGTTGACAGGCGCATAGCTCATTTTGACATGCCCAATGATGAAATGCTTTCAAAACCTATAGATACACCTTTTACGGAGGAGAACAGAAAATTAGTTCTTCAATATGAAGTTGCAGTCGAGGATTTAGATACTCTCTATGGGCTGTCTGCAGATAAAGTTAAACAGTTCTTGTATAATGGTTCAGAAACCACAGATATCAACCAGGCATTAATGGAACATAAAAAATATCTTGGGGCATTCGAGCCAGAATTGTCTGAATTGGATAAGAATATTTTCATTTATCTATGTCAGAAATCGGAGAATTCAGACGATATTAAACGTCTCTATTGGATGCTTTTATACAGCAGTTCTGCAATTGATGGCATGGAAGAAATGCCAAGTGTTATTAATTCAATTAAAGAACAAGCGCAAATTTACTATGAAAATGGTGTACCATTCCAGCTTAATGAAAATGTGCGAACGACATTGGCTCAGAAATTTTGGAACTTTCTACGTAAATTGGATTATGATAGTATCAATGCAAATTGTGGCAATTGGACATATGATGATCATGAGACTGTTTCTCAACAATTGAATACGTGGATTGATTTCGCATCCAATAACGATTATATGAACATACGCAGCGATGAGTTGATTACTATGATTGAAACCGTTTATGGCTTATTGGCTCATATTTATCAAACTGGAAAAGATGAATGGATAAGTCGGCTCATTAATATTGAAGGCAAGCGGGCCAAGGTGAAGGCTTCGCTATAAGATACACCTTATTACGTCATTTATAATCTTTGCATGTAGATTCATTAAATAAGATATAAATTTGTAACTTTGTAAAACAACAAAAATCACTGGAATTATGCGTGTCTTTATTGGAATTATCATTATTTTACTTATTCTTTTCTTTATTATTGCATATCCTGCGATTTGGCAAAATAGAAAAGAAAAAAAGATAGAAAAAGCAAGGTTAAATCTCGACAACAACATTAGTTGGCTGCTTACTTTTTTAAAGGATAATGGATTTGTAAAACAACAACTTACATTAAATATTCCTCAAAATGAAACAGCACAAATAAGATCAATTATTAAGGAGTTGTTTTTTGTCCCGGACCCTAATGTGATTCAGATTGTTGAGTCCGATGATATAGAAGAAAATCATCTTACGATGCATGCGGTATGCGAAAGATTACCGAAGGACCACTATTTTATGATAGAAGTCAAATATCAATTTAATAAAATCGCCGGCTATGTTCCCGAGAATATAAATATGTTTGAAATGAAACATGGTAATAGCGAACATATACATATTTGGTCTTTTGAATCCAAACAGAATCATGATGTTGATATTACTGAGTTAAACAATTATTTTGATCGATTTGTTCACACTGAATAGTTTTATTTATCTCTATCCAAATCCATTACTGATATGTCGGTGACACAATCAATATAAAAAAGCTCAGGTAGATTTATCTCTATGGACAAGATCTTTCAATTTCTGTGTGGCCGTCTCGCTCAGATAGGCCGTCCCTTTGGTTGGAATTATGAGAAAGCCAGCGTTTATATCTGCATCCACCTCTGGCCGTTGCTTTGTGTGGTTATGTCCCTGGTGATGCTCGTAATAGCTATGTCAACCACAAACCCGCTATGGATAGCCGTTTGTCTTATCCATTTCCTGTTCAACACCTTTGGATACTGGGCTGTGATCAAACACTACTACCCAGGCACCATAAACGAGATATTTACCCACTGTTACACGGACCTCATGACTATCGCTAAAGAATGGAACACCTCTTATGCGATAGTGAATCTTGTGGTCTATGTGCTAGCGTTTATCCTCATCATGGCCTTCGATGTGTCACTTATTATGTTGATGCTCTAGCTCAAAATTTCTCCGTCCCTATTCGCCCAGTTCCCTTATACAAAAGAGAGATGTTTTACGCCCCTGGAAATGGACTGCCAGCGATATTAGAGGCTGGCGGATATGTACGGGGCGACAACAATATAATGATGGAGAAGGACCGGCTAGCGAAGAGTTAGTCGGAAAACCACCATCCCGGACGCTATTATCTTATTTGGATAGACACCGGCCTTAAGCTGCCACCGTCGATTCAAATCAAGAGAGTCCGATCGAAGTGTGATATCAATGCTGGAGAAGTATTGATGTCGCTCTTCTTTTTTTTTCGGTTCGGTAAAGGGGAAAAAAAAGAAGTTATGCAAGGAAAACAAAGAAGAGACCAGGTTATTGAGCCCAATCTCTTCTTTTTAGTGAGGAATTAATGCTGAGAATCAAGATCGCTTTCTGAACAAATTCTCTCAAGAT
>Ga0247611_10003149_pt1 | contig 24983 bp, 31 predicted proteins | sample 177DNAGHGhighgp2_FD_192422 | JGI IMG/M metagenome (GOLD analysis project Ga0247611, IMG submission 192422) | Sheep rumen microbial communities from Palmerston North, Manawatu-Wanganui, New Zealand - 1770 DNA GHGhigh gp2 | ecosystem: Host-associated > Mammals > Digestive system > Stomach > Rumen... | reverse complement strand
AACCCTTCGACTCGAAATGACCGTCATTCTGCAACTCGGAATTCATCTTCTCGTCAAGATGGATGTGCATCTCAGGCTCATCGTACTTCTTTGTATCAACGCATTCGATATCTGTTATAATGAAGTGCTCTAACACCTCCTTGGGCAGCACTAAGCGTGCCAACATAAGCAAACCTTTGTCTTCCATGCGGCAAAGGTAATCAATTTAATTCAAATAAAAGATTACCCCTATGTTTTTTCGCTTGAGCCATTTGTTCTTCTCACACAACATTATCAGTTCCTTAAACATCCCCAGTCTCGATTCCTTCAACTCTCCTGCATTCATATGCTTCCTTCCACGTTTTAAAAATGCACCATCAGTTTCTCCTCTGAAGCATATTTCGAGGGATTACGATGATAGGCTTCAATAAAAGCCTTCACTTCATCATATCTACTCTGCCATCGTTCATCTTGAGTCATTGCATCTCTTTCACTTTATCCCTAACTCATCTCCCCCTTCCTTCACCCACATCCCCCACATAGGGCACTTCTCCAACTCGGAATAATCACCGTATTGAGCATGGGCATCACAGAGCATGTCTGTGAAACGGGAGCTGCAATGCAGATCACCGAAGAAATCGGTTTCGAGGTTGAACACTTTCAGGTTTATATCCATCTCATCAGCCATGCGCTTCTGCTTGTTTGCCCTCTCTTGCATCCTTATGCCACTTTCTATAACCGACAAGCGGCCATATCCCTATTGGCTGTTTTTGAACCAACAGTTCCATGACCGACTTGACTGTATCTTGCTACGCAGATAACATCATCCTTCACCCATCATACCGCGCGGCAATGACGCTCCAGTCGATAATCTGCCAGAGAGCAGAGAGGTGAGCAGCACGGCGGTTCTGGTAATCCAGGTAATAGGCATGCTCCCATACATCAAAAGTCAGCAACGGCTTTAAGCCCTTCACCACAGGATTAGAAGCTCCCTGTTCCTGCGTGATAACTAGAGAGCCATCACCATCTGCAGAGAGCCATACCCAGCCAGAGCCAAACAATCCTGTGCCCTTAGCCTCAAACTCAGCCATAAAGGCATCAACACTCCCCCACTGCTTCTCGATCTGAGCAGCAAGTACCCCGTCAGGTCCCTGTGAAGCCTCACCGACAGGCCTAAACTGCGTGAAATACAACTCATGATTCAGTATCTGTCCAGCATTGTTGAATACCAGCCCTGCAGGAGCCTTTCGCACAATCTCCTCCAGTGCCATACCCTCAAACTCACTGCCCGGAAACAGTTTATTGAGATTATCGACATAAGCCTGCAGATGCTTACCATGATGGAACGACAGCGTCTGAGCACTGATCACCGGCTCCAACGCCTCTATCGTATAAGGTAGTTCAATTAATGTAAACATTAGGATATTATATTATGATGAGACACATCTTGGGGTCACCCCGAAAGTGTTCAGGGAGGTTAGTAGTCGTCGTGTCGCTGGGTGGCATGCCATGATGAATGATGTCCATATACGTCATTGAAATGCGTTTCCGTTGACTTTTGATGACAAAGTCTGTGCAAGCCGAACGCAATGAAATGTATTTCAATTGCTGAGGCGCCGCCAGACTTCGCACTTCTCTGAGTGCAAAAATAGCAATAAAAAATTAATTTCACACGGAAAATGAAGAAAAATTTCATTGCCTAAGCACATTGTTCTGTTCGGCTGAACATTTATCAATAATAGGTCATCGCACATTTTTTCACAGATACGGTAATATTCCTGGGCCATTTGTCCAATTGCATTTTTCGCCACCAGTTTCATCTTTTTCTACAATAAATCCTGGCACTGTATCCATGAAATCGCCTAATGATAATTCTTTACCGTCTTTGCGCTTCATAAAGAACTCATGTATTTCCTTGACCGTTTTCATAATTCGAGCTTATAACTTATTACTGATACTGATTCTTCCGTTTATAAAGTTCCGTCAGTTCCAGAAGTATTCTAAACTTCTCTACCCTCTCCGGCTTCAACTCTCCTGCATTCATCTGCTTCCTTCCACGTTTCAGAAAATGCACCATCAGTTTCTCCTCTGGAGCAGATTTCGAGGGATTACGATGATTGGCTTCTATAAAAGCCTTCACTCCATCATATCTACTCTGCCATCGTTCATCTTGAGTCATTGCATCTCTTTCACTTTATCCCTAACTCATCCAGCACTTCCTTCACCCACATCCCCCACATGTGGCACTTCTCCAACTCGGAATAATCCAGGTATTGGGCATGGGCATCACAGAGCATGTCAGTGAAGCGGGAGTTGCAATGCAGGTCACCGAAGAAATCGGTTTCGAGGTTGAACACTTTCAGGTTTATATCCATCTCATCAGCCATGCGCTTCTGCTTGTTTGCCGTCTCTCTCCTCCTCCTACCACTCTATAAAACCGACAAGCGGCCATATCACTATTGGAAGTTCTTGCTTGTTGCAAGCGAGCAGAGCTCGAAGTCTCTCTCAAACCAATAGTTCCATGACCGACTTGTCAGGTTCCTTTATTTACCTCAAGCTTTACGGCATCTTTTCTTATTGCGTCCCCATTGAGGTACAAACAAGTAGCTACAGAACTGCCACACACTGTTGAAGAATCCCTTAACGCTCATATAACAGTTCCTTTTTACAAACATTCAAAGCCTTCTCAATATCCTCAATGGCCACAGCACTACCCCACATCCTATACATGTATTCAGCCGTTATGCACCCGAAATCCATCGAGCACGACCGGGCTTCGTCCTCTAAGAACTGACGAATCTTTTCTTCTAACATGATAAAAACTATATTGTTGGAATCTTCACAAAGAAGTACCCTTTCAGATAGATCCATAGCGCATGGGGCATCGACATGACTGCATAATGACGATACTTCCAAGCGGAACAAATGATCTTCCACCCCAGCTCCAGCTTCCCACGGAAGTTGTGGTCATCCTCTACCATGCAGAAGTCATCCCAGATGTCATCAAGCAGCTTTTTGTCACGCTTGCTCAACGCATCCTCCGGCACTTCCCCTGCAAGGTACTTGCAAATCATGTTAACTGAGTCGAAGAATTTTTTCAGTCCGAATTCTTCAAGCAATCCCTGGAATGAGTCCCAGTCTATCTCTTTCCTATGTTTCTTCTCAAAAAGCACCCAGTCTGTCACGTGTTTCCAGCTCAGTCCCTCGCCCATAAAGTGCGAGTACGAGTGTTCAATGATAAATAGTGCTGAAGCCATTACTGGCGGGCGACACAGATTTGATGACCCTATCTTGTCCTCACCCTTGTCTTCCTTGAGCAGGCTCTGTAACACAGTCTCCATCTTCATCAGCCATTTGTTACCACGGCAAGGAGTCATAAATCGGTGGTTCTCCACCTTGACATCTTGAAGATAGAAATCGCTATGCTTGTAGAAATCCACACCCACTTTACACCCATGGTACTTCATCAGGTCGTTGCCCAGGCTCCATGCGTCGAAGTTGCCTTTCTTTGGCAACAGGAAACAGTCAATATCTGTACTTACCCTGCGGCTGGGCTTGGGATAGCATTCCGCTATGACCGGACCTTTCAAGATATATGTCCGGATGTAGTTCTGGTCGAATACATCAGCCATCTTGCATGCAACATCCCATTGCACGGAAAGACTGCTTTCGTTTTGCAACACCTCTCCAATCCACTGCAGCAGGTCCACTTTACCAGGCCTTTGCTGCTCAGGTAATTGCTCTATGCCATCCAGCACCACCCCAGACAATCCGTGTTGGGTAGCAATCTCCTGTAAAGCCTGCCAGTCAATATCTCCACGAATATCAGTGGCGGGAAGACATAGACCCAATCTAATGAGCGTCAGAAAAGTTTCTTTTACACTTGCAGATACCGCCATATCACTCAGTGACTATCGCCCAGAAGGTTTTGAATATCAGCCCTATGTCACCAAGGAAAGAATGATGCTCTACATACTCCAGATAGAGCTTAATCTTCTCCTGCATAATCACCTCAATGTAATACTTCTCGGGGTCTTCCGCCTGTTCCATCAGCTCATTCTCATTTCTAAACATAATTGACGCTGGATCTGTGATACCCGGTCTTACATCCAGCACATGCATCTGTTCTGGAGTCCAATAGTCCACATAATGACGTACCTCCGGACGGGGACCAACAAGACTCATGTCACCAAGGAACACATTAATGAGCTGTGGCAATTCGTCAAACTTGAACTTACGGATAAAGTAGCCAGAGCGTGTTACACGGGGGTCATGACCACCAATAGTCACCAAACTACCTTTGTCAGCCCCTCCTCTCATAGAGCGGAACTTAAAGATGCGGAAGTCTTTGTTCTTATAACCGACCCTCACTTGACGATAGAATACAGGGCCTTTGCTATCCAACTTAATCCAGATAGCAAGTATTAAGAATAGTGGGCTCAGTACTATCAAGCCAAGCCCACTAGCCACAATATCAAATAAGCGTTTCATCAAAGACCTTTTACAATTTCCACAAAATTGCTTATAACATACTCCACATCCTCATCAGAGAGCTTTGTATGTAACGGCAATGTCACCTCATTCTCAAACAGATGATAAGCATTAGGATAATCCTTGATGTCAAATCCAAGTGCCATATAAGCCGTCATCATAGGCAGTGGTTTGTAGTGCACGTTGCAGGCAATCCCACGTTCTGCCATCTGCTCAATCACCTTGTTCGCATCCTCACGGGTCTTACCTAGCAGGCGAACCAGATACAGGTGATGTGAACTGCAATGGTCAGCATCCTTATGATTCAAGACAGCAACAGGCAAATCCTTAAATGCTTCGTTATAACGACATACAATTTCATAACGCCTTTCCAGAATCTTCGGATAGCGTTCCATCTGTACCAAACCAAGTGCAGCCATAATATCCGTCATATTGCACTTGTACCAAGGACCAATGATATCGTACTCCCAAGCGCCCAGTTTGGTCTTTGCCAAGGCATCCTTGTTCTGTCCATGCAGAGAGAATAATTGACTTAAGCGATACAATATCTCATTCCAGGTCTCCCCTTCCTTCTTAGGCACATTAGGCATATAGTCAAACCCCTGAACCATTAACCCTGAATCATTAACCAACACTGGCTCATTCCCAAAGGGAAGATGCCAGGTTAAGGCTCCTCCTTCTGCTGTTGTGAAGTTCTTCACCGCATGGAAGCTAAATGATGAGAAGTCTGCAATCTCACCCGCCATTTTGCCCTTGCGCGAAGCACCAAAGCTATGCGCACAGTCAGCAGTCACCACAATCCTTCCAATCTTTGCCTGCAAGGCATTGTTAGGCTTAAACAAACCCTTCTTTGCCTCCACAATCTCAAACACGCGGTCATAGTCAGCCACAATACCACCCAGATCCACAGGTGCAATCACCTTAGTCTTCTCCGTGATAGCTGCAGCCAACTTATCGTAGTCCATCTCCACATTGTCCTTCTGACTATCCACCAGCACCAGCTTGCAGCCCACATGCTGTGTCACCGATGCTGTTGCAGTGTACGTATATGCTGGTACTATCACCTCATCATCTGGCTGAATGTCCAGCAGGTGCAGCACCATCTCCATGCAAGCCGTAGCGGAGTTCAGGCACACCGTCTTATCAGTATGCACGTATTCAGAAATCAGCTGTTCCAACTTCTTGGTACGGGGACCGGTGGTAATCCAACCAGACAGGATAGCCTCGCGCACTTCTTTGGCCTCTGCCTCCGTCATATCCGGCGGAGAGAAAGGGATGTTTCTTAATTTCATGTTCATATTATCAAAAACAATTTATTTGTCATCTATTAACTTTCACTACAAATGGCCGCTTCAGCAGCAGTTTCACCAAGCCTCTCAGGTAGCCCCATCCGTATGCGAAATGCACAACGAAATAGGTCCAGTCCTGAAGCAAGATCAGCTTAGGATTCTTCGAATCTTTCAAAGAGAAGTATGTCGCCAAGCAGAAATACAGCAGGATAACCGCCGCATACGCCATCAAGAACCACTTCGAAACAAAGCCCATAAACGGCCCTAAAAACAAGCCCAACACAAACAGCAACGGGAAGAACTGCCTCACCGTGGCAGGGCTGCCCAGTTTCTTGTTCACCAAGGGCTTGAAAAGGCCATACTGATAAAACATCTTATACACTTTGCTCACCTTGTCGCGGGCATAGTAGTCAATCACCAACTGCGGTAACAGGTATATTTTTCCGCCATTCTTGATGATGCGTCCGTTGAACTCATCATCCTGGTTGCGTATCAGCTCCTCGTCAAAATAGCCAATTCTGTCGAACAACTCTCGATGAAAACAGCCGAATGGCACCGTATCCACCTCCATCACATCTGTCACACCCACACGGAAGTGAGAGTTTCCCATCCCGAAGCTGCTGCTCAGCACATTTGCTATCGCCACACACTCTGGGTTGTCGTTCACTGGAAGTGTACGGCAAACGCCACCCACGTTCTCTGCCTTCAATGCTTTTAGATTCTTCACCAGTTCAGAGAAGTAATTGGCCGGAAAGATAGCGTGAGCATCCAGACGGATGATGATATCGCCTTTTGCGGCACGGATGCCAATATTCATGGCGGGAGGTACAATCCGCTGGGGATTATCCACCAAGCGGATGAACGGGTACTGTGCGGCATAGTCAGCCACAATCTTGCGCGTACCGTCCGTACTCATTCCATCCACTAGGATTACCTCCATGTCGTCTTTAGGGTAGTCCTGAGCCAAGATGGAGTCTATACAACGGGCGATATACTTCTCTTCGTTATAAATTGGACAAATAACAGAAATCATTTTTTATTTGGTAAATTCTCGACGGAAAACAGCGACCCTGCATAGTCTAAAAAATCCTGTGTGTAAAAGCTATTGATACCTCCTTGAGAAGTAAAGGTTAGTTCGCCAAAATAGACTTTGCCCTGAATATTATACAAATCAACTCTCAATTCAGGAAAACCTGCCGACAATTTTTCTGCAACAGATAACATCACTTCCAGATTCTCCGGTTTCGGGATGGGCTCACCCTGTAAGTAATCAGATGTAAAAATAGAGTACTCCGGATGTGGGTTCCAGTCTGTGTCGTAGGTTAGGACATGTGCACTATTTCCATCTTCATTGCGGTCGTTACAAACCCAAATGAAATATGGCTTTCCTTCGAAACACCAAATCTTGTAATCTGTCAACGAATGGTGTCCTGGCTCTAACGGTAATAACTGTTCAGCAATTACACAGGGTTTTATGGCCTCGTATTGTGGCTCAGCCACCAAGGCTCCTATGTTTTTCCTCGAAAGCCATTCATTTACTTTTACAGCAAGATCTTCTACTTTCCACTGGTTTTTATCTTTAACCACAAGATTGGTTCCTTTCCCTTCACCATTATTGGCTTTGAGAATAAAAGAATCGGGCAGATTGGAGAACGACTTTACAAAATCATCTGCGGAATACCACACGCCATATAGTTTTACCAGCGTATCTTCCAGCCCCAAATCCTTAATATATTCTCTCACCTTATACTTGTCAACCAAGTCTGGCCAACGGGACGTGTCAGTGAACAGTTTAATATGAAGAATCTTTTCATTCAGGTCATTCGGATGCCGTAGGTGAGCGAAACGTTTATACACAGCAAAATACCTCAGTTGTACCATCACAACAGGATGGTGTTTTCCAAGCCATTCACAGAATTTGATTACTGGGGCAAATAATACACGTCCCCTTTTACTTAACGTAGGATGAAACATATTACAGTTTATTTAATGTCAATTATTCTTGCTGGCACGCCAACGACAGTCACGTTATCTGGCACATCTTTAACCACACAGGCAGAAGCTCCGACCTTGACGTTGTCTCCAATAGTTACCGGTCCTATTATGACAGCATTGGCACCTAAATTTGCATTATTACCTATTTTGAATTCGCCTCGATTAAAAGCCTTGTTGCCGCCAATAACATTTCCTCCTGTCAATGTTAGGTTTTTGCCAATGATAGCCCCCCCGTTAATGGTGGCACCCATTGAATGATGCAGGATAAGCAGACCTGGACCAATATCCGCACGATAGTTTAACTCTAAATGACTATATGCCTCCACAAGGCAGAGCAAAGGGTAGAATAAAACTCTTAGATATGTATAGCCACCTTTCAGCCATAGATATAGTCCTCTTTCTAAGCGATAGAAAAAAACGCCAATTATACCCCCCCCCCAAGCCACAAATATAGCATTCGAAACCAGTATTTACCAGAAGCTCGTTTGTAATCGGCAAAGAAATAACGAAGTTGTTGGAACATATGCACAAATTTATTTTAATACCTTCTTCCATTGCTCTTTAACGACCTGCCAATCAAAAGACTCTACTTTCTTTCTCGCATTGGCACAGATGTCCCTGCTCTTCTCTGGTGAAGAAACTATTTGAACGACTTTCCGAACCAGATCTTCAGCATTGCCCTTCTCACAGAGTAGCCCGTCTTTTCCGTCGTCAATCAGGAAAGGCACGCCACCAACATTTGTTGAAACAACAGGCAGTCCCAACGCCATTGCCTCAATGACCGACACAGGCGTGTTATCAAAGTTTGTGGTACTGATAAAAATGTCGTAGTCTTCTGACAACTTGTGCCATTCTGTTTTGCTGAGTCTTCCCGTAATTATCAAGTGGTCACTAATGCCATACTGTTCAGCAAGTGTTTTCACGTTTTGTTGTGAGCCGTCTTTGTCCGGTCCCACCATGCACAATTCCGCATTTGAATACTGTTGCAAAAGCAAATGAAGAACATCCACTGCCATTTCACAATTGTAGGTTTTATCGAAAGAACGAACCCATAACAGCTTTGGACGAAATGACAAACGGACCTTAAAAGGATATTCATCTATGAAAATGTTGTTTGGAATGGTAACCACATTCTCATAGCCATGCCTTTTGAACTCATAGTTTAAATACCCTGATGGCGATACATTAATCAAACTATGGTTAAAGATACGTCGCGACATACGAGGCGAACGTTCAAGACGTTCCGGAAGATTTCCACCATGTAATATCGGAATGAATCTTAATTTAAAAACACCACATAGAAGGGCTGTCACATAAGTGAAATAGAAATTCGATGTGGAATATGTATCAACAATCACATAATCTGATTTCCTGTTTTTACAAATGGCCGCTATCATGTCTATCATACGAGCCACCTTATTGAGTTTGTCTGAGACAGACACAACATTACAAAACTCTTTCAACTGCTCCCCTAACGTTTCCACATTTGTAGGAGTAAAGCCGTATTTAGATAGCTTGTTACCTATATAAAGGATATTTATCATGTTTTCTCTGGGATTATATAAATAAAACTCAAACCATATAGGTATTCAGGTAAAGCCGTGCGACAGCCTGAATGCATCATACTCGCAACAGATAACACCAAGAACATCAAGCAATATGCTTTGTTCTCGGAATTCCTGATTTTTATTGAAAAAGTCAACGGTGATAATAACAGGATTAAAATCACCCCAATACCAAATATTCCATGTTCTGACAATAAGCGTCCGAATTCATTATGAGATGCATGATTATCATTAAATTGAGTTAATCTAAAATGCTGACTACCTCCAACACCAACGCCTATAGGATTTTGTAGAAAAAGGTCATACTCCATTTCGAGAATATTTTCTCTTCCAGATGTTATATCTTCTTTGAGTTCACCTTCCGTATCCCTCCCTGTAAAACGGTTACCAAACACACCATCCGTTACTGTATTCAAGGAATTAACAACAAGTAAGGATAGGAACCCAAAAACTGCTAATGTAATCATGCTGTTTGAGATTTTGACTCTCTTGTGTCCAGACAACATATAAGTGCCCATGAAAGCAGCAAATGCCAGAATAGCTGCTAAGTTACCACCTCGTGAAAATGTAAAAAGAGACCTATACAGTATGAATATCAATAACGCATACGTAATGTATTTAGAAAATGTCACCTTTTCTTTCATGCAAATCATCAAGAGAATAATCATCCATCCATAGCCTAAAATGGTAGCCACTTGGTTGGGTCCAAACCCTCCCGACATAGCAAAATTTGCACTTGATGTGAATTCTATAGTATTTATATCAGGTGTACGGTAGAACAAGACCATACTTAACGTAATTACAGGCAAGAGAGAAAACGAAAACATTCTTTTCAATGTGGAATAGCTTATTTGTCGATGGTAAAAGTATATCATAGATACCAACAGACAAACCATTCCTGAGAGATTGAAAGTGAGGGCTTCGCGTGCATTATCACTCCATGTGAATGTGATAATTGCTCCAGGAATTAACAGCAAAAACATCAATATGGCTTCTTGGGGAATTTTCCTGGTTCTATTCCTTTCGGAAATAATACCCAGGAGCAGAAACATTACAATCCCGGCCTTACCTATTTCCCATAACAACGCACCGCCAGAAGCACGCAACGGGACATCTGATACCGCGATATAAGCACTCCATAGAATTGCCTCCTCATTTCTGTTTTTATTCTTGAATATTATGTAAGAACCAATTACTAATATAGCAAAACCCCACAAAGTGGCAATTGCTGACGATTGAGCAATGGCCACACCAAGGGCTGCATGGACAAGAATCCACACAATAGGGAGCATAGGTTTTATTTTGATATTTCCCATACTATTCTTTCTTAGCATTTAATTAAGGTTTGGTACTTTTCAATAATATGTTGGATTATTGCCTCCTTGGAGTATTTCTCTAACACATGATGTTGAAACTTGTCGGCGAACTCCCTACGCAGCGCTTCGTCGTTTGACAATATGCGAAGTGATTCCGCCAATGCGTTTGAATCACCTCTTTCCACAAGAATACCATATTTCCCATCACCTAACACAGATGAACACTCGCCAACTCTAGTGCACACTACAGGCAAGCCCATCAGCCCATATTCGAGCAACGACACCGGCAGTCCTTCACTTTCTGAGGACAGCACCCCGATGTCACAACACTTTAGTATTGCAGCCACATCGGTCCGTGCTCCCAAAAGATGAACATTTTGCAAACTATTATCTTCGATGTATTGTCGTACCTTTTGCGAATAGTCATCACCGAAATCACCACCTACACAGTAAAAATCACAATTTTGTAATTGTTTTGCAGAACGAAGCAGTGTGAAATGATCTTTTTCAGGACGAAGACCAGCCACATGGGCGATTTTCATTCTACCTGTACCCGGAAGTGGTTGGTGCAACTGCTCTTCTGTATTCAAATCTGGATAGTTTCGCAGATATTCTACCTGCGATTTTTGGAATCCAACCTTGTCAATGGCCCATTGACATAAGTCATTATTGACAGAAAATACATAATCTATTTTGTGCTTAGAAAAACGTAGCCAAAAGGCTGGTTTGCTAACTATCGCATTGCCATAATGGGAATGCCATACCAATGAGCAACGTCGTTTTGGCATAACCAATGACGACAGAAATACTGATGACGAATGGGCATGAATTATATTGATACGATGTTTTATTATGTACTTATGTAATTCTCTATATGCCCTATAATCAAAAGTATGTTTTTTCCCAAGCATCAACAAGTTCACTTTGTCAGAAATAAATTGATGCAAAAGGCCGTCATTGCGAGTCACGCACAGGTGTGTTTCAATCCCTGCTTCTGCTAGTGCATTGGCAAGATTGACAGCCACACGTTCTGCCCCTCCAAGAGCTAGGCTGTCTATGACATGCATTACTCTTAACTGTTTATCCATTGCTTAATAGTTTTGTTATTTCTTCTTCAAAATAATCCAAAGTAAAATTTCTCGACCATGTCATCGCAGCCTGTGCATGTAGGACATAGACATTTGGCTCTGCGAAATAGTGCTCCACCACATCAGCTATCTCGCCTGCATCAGGATTGACAAGTGTTCCCCGATTTCCATCAGCAAGCATCTCTGCTACACACGATACTCTTGTAGTGAGTGGGACACAGCCCCAGAACATTGATTCTGCCACAGCCTTAGGCCAGCCTTCCGACATAGAAGCAAACACCAAGAAATGTGATGTACTCACATATCGTTTCACTTCCTCCCCATTCACATTTCCCCTCAAATGAACAAAACCTTTTAATTCATGTTGCTCAATATATTGTTCAAGCATAGCTCTATCTTTACCTTCTCCAAGGAGATTCAATTCAACCTCATGTCCTCTTTTGTGCAACTGTTCAGCCGTCTGTACACTTACCAAAGGCCTTTTGCCTGCGTTTAAACCACCGATGAAAACCAATCTTAGTGTCCCGTCAAGGCTCCTTGGCTCTGTAGGAATTATTTCCTTTTCGCTGTATGAGGCTGTAAAGAATGGTTTGATATTGGCGGTGGCACCTGGCCAGTTTCCATACACTAGAGCCGTCATATTTTTGGTCAATCGAGTGTTTTGCAACAGATATTGCTGCCAGCGGTAAGTACGTGGCTGATTGCTGTTCCAATCCCAATTACCTGCATATTTAGCCGTTTTTTTCTTTTTAGGAAAAAACACTTGGGCAACACAACCAAGAAGCCCCATATTACCAGGACAGCGCAAATGTATGTGGTCTGCCTTACGCATGGCTACCATGATGCGGTAAAAAATCACCGGTATTAGTACCAAAGATTTAAGCGATTCCTTCACTGAGGTGAACTCAAAAGACGGTACTTCCACAAAATGAATATCATCATGTTGATACGGCATGTCGATGGCATCAAAATCCTTGTCTTGTATCGGAGCCACCACTATTAGCTTGTCCACATGCTTGATCCAGAGATTCATTTCACGGATATATGGGCCATAGCCTCCTATTTCGCCTTTGCTATTGCGTTTGTGAAGCACATGGGAAATGATAGTGAAAGTCATTTCTTTAGACAATAATTATAAAATTCAATATTTTTTTTTACTAAACTGTCAACATTAAAGCGTTCAATAATGTCCCTCCTTGCATTCCGACCCATTCGGTTGGCTTCCTCTTCGTTATCAAAATAGTATGCAATGTTTTCTGCTATTGATTTTGGTGAATAGGGGTCACATAAGATACCTGTTTCCCCTTCTCTTACTGCTTCGTATCCAGGACCTATCTTGCTGCCAATAAAAGCTTTGCCCATAGCGAGGACTTCAAGCCATGCAATAGGCATTGCTTCCATGTGAGAAGGATATACACATATTTGATTGGATTCAATCAAATACGGAATCTTATTATGCTCTATAGTCCCGAGGAAGGTAACATGTTGTAACAATTCAGTAGGCATCTCTTTTTGCAACATGCTGATGTAAGAAGGAATATCTTTGCTATGCCAATCCCGTCCTGCAACATTTAGATGTATATCAGGATATTTATTAATTAGAAATGTTAGCGATTGTATGAGTTGAGGTACTCCCTTCTTTTCGCATACTGTTCCCACAAACAATATCGTATGTCTTTTTGCCTTAGTTGGGTCTGCTTGATAGAAATCTTTTAAATCTATGGGATTGTATATGGTCTTTATTGGACAAGAAAGTTTTAACAACCCCTTAGTGACCTGTGCGACATAATTGCTCACGGCGCACACACAATCTGCATTTTTAAAAGACTGCTTTTCTTGCCAACTTCTCCACATTGCAGGTTTCTTACCTAACGTCACCGAAAAAAAATGATGACCTCCATGCATTCTTATAACTTTCTTAAAGGGAGTTTTTCTTTTCATAAAAGCGAAAGAGAGCTCCGGACCTTCAAGAATGTCTATTGGATTATCAGAATTGCAAATACTGTTTAATTTATCATCTAAAATATGTTGGTTATTAATAAACCGAGCAAAACGCCACTTACTATGTGGGAGTCTAATGATGTTGATACCATCTTCGATTTCAGTTAATTCTTGATTATTATCATAAAAACCTATTACCGTAACCGAAATGCCTTTCTTAACTAACTTGTGCGCAAGAGTATATACGAAAGAACCAATTCCACCTTGCGATTTTCCTTGTGTTGGGTATTCACCCGTTAAAAAACAAATGTGCATTTTTTTATTATTGTGTCAAATAAATAGTAATTTTGTCAGATGGTTTCCCCTCGGATGCACCACTATTTATTATATTAAACCATTCCTTTGCTTTTGTTTGTATCGATTGTTCTGTATGAGCAAAAACATCCATCAACTTTATTAAATCCTCCTTGCTGTTTACCCACATAACGCAATCTTTTGAAGGCATGCTTCTGAAATGCTGATAATTGTATATCGTCTTTGTTGACCAAAAACTTGTCTTTTGCACATCATAATTGATAAAATAGGCAGGATGATTGAACATGCTGAAATCGAAAGCCATGGTTGAACCCAAATTATAAACAGCATCACAATGATATGCAATATTACAAAGAAGTTTCACATCATCAATGGTTGGATATAATCCTGACCAACCTCCATCATTATCTTTTGTCCATAAAGGCTCCGAAACATAAATTAGACCTGGATATTTGTCTATTATTGGTGCAAAACGTCCACTCGTATCGACAGGACAACGGCGAAGGATAACAGCAACATTCTTATTATTATCAACCTCTTGAATACATTCTGCTAAATCATCTAAATAAAGAGGATCAAACGGAGATGTCAGCGTGTCATCTCCTGAATAACATATTAGTTTCCTTTCCGGATTTACACCTATTTGTTTACAGAAATCCTCTCTACTTAAAATCCATTCTCTTTTATTGTAGAACTCAAATTGCGGAGTACCAGTAACAAGTACTTTTTCATTTTGTATATCTGGATAGAACTTTTTAAATTCATCCTTCATCCACTCAGACCATGCAAAATAGTAGTCTGATCTGAAAGGTAATCTTCCCTTTGGCATATTATCCCAAGAATAGATTACCGTATATGTCTTTATGCCTAACTTTTTAGCGGCTTCAAATAAGGGAATAGCCGAGTACGCTCTTTGGTGCGTGCAGAACAATATATCTATTTGATACTTGCGTAATAATGATTCTGCTACTTCAGTTTTTACCAAAGAGAGATGCTTGCTACTAAGTAATTTTATGCCGTTTTCATTCATAGAACAGAATCGAGACAGGATACTTATAAGCTTATAAAATATCCTTTGCAAAAATCCATTAGCTCGTTTATTCCAAAAATCAAGAATGGTCGGATTATCTGCAACTCTCGCATTCCTACGGATTCTTGAGTAAGCTTCAAGTTCTCTATAAAAACATTCTATTATAGATTCCTTATAAGGTGGAATCTTTATGTTCTGCACATTTATTCCATGCAGAGATTTTATTTCTTTGACGATGTTATCAGAAAAAGAACTAATAAGAACTATTTCAGTTCCTCTTTGGTACAAGTTTGGGATTAGATCAGAATAGATATAATTTTTTAATCCTGTACCATCAGGCAAAAGTATTGCAACTCTACTCATAAATAGATGTTTTATTTGAATAATCTTTAAAAAAAAGAAATTTAACTCTTTTCATTTCGATGTTATTCATTTCAGTCCATCGCAACTCTTCAATTTCTTTTTGGATGTTCTCTGCGAACCTGTAACGTATAACTTTTGCAGGGTTTCCAGCAGCAATTGCATAAGCGGGTATATCCTTAGTAACCACACTCCCAGCACCAATAATAGCTCCATTACCTATTGTAACTTCAGGAAGAATGATTACACCGTGTCCTAACCAAACCCCATCACCTATAACAATACCTTTTTCTGGTATGGTTTTGTTTTTATATAATTCTCCATCAAAAATTCTTTGATTAATATAGGTTGTCAGAAAGCTAATTGGATGATTAATAGTAAATGTTGCAACATTCATACCAAACTGACAATAGCGTCCAATTCGTATCGGACCGTTTATAAAATTACATTCTCCAAATGTTGTGCCACGACCTATATGTATTTCATTTGTAAAAACACAACCTCTAGGAATTCCACATCCCTTATCTATTAAACAATCCGAAAGATCTAGATATTGATAACCACGGCAAGTCTTATCAATCATTAAATTATTTTTGGCCAATTTTTTTCTAAAAAAATAAAGATGGCATCTATTCTTACATCGAAAAAGAAATGATTTAATTCGCATAATTATAGTTATTATCATTTAACAATCTTACAATAGTTGGCAATTCCAATTACCTTTAGTAAAACAATCTTAATTTTCTTTTTTACTGATATGTTTGAAATAATCACATCATAAAAAGATGGTGTTCGTTTCGCGAAGAATTCAATGTAAGACTCACTAAACTCATAACCGAATTCTCGCATCGCATACCCTACCATACTGATTGATAACATAAACCTATTCGCTCTCAAATCTCGTAAAGACAAATTATCATAAAGAATTTTATATGTGTGACTATGCATTTTGAGTGAGTCTTCTGTTTTTTGAGCTGTATAAATAGTTTTCGATATAGATTCAGGATTTTGATAATAATAATATTTCCCAACACTTGATAAATATGTTTTTCTAGCATTCAAGGCCAGTGATGGCTGAATATATGAATCACCGCTACATTTTAACAAAGGGAAACGTATCTTATCGTATACCACTTTCCTTACTATTTTAGCACAAACAAATCCTGTGATAGTTCCTTCAAAATATGCTCTAAGGTACTCAGTTTCATTATAATAAACCTGAGAATCCTGCTTGGTACTACTTAATTCTTTATCTTTGCAATCAACCATGACAAAAGGGACTTGAACTATATCCAGTTCTTTGTCTTCCATCATATATTTGATGTTCTTACCTATAAAATCTGGTGAGATATAGTCGTCTGCATCTATGAAAGTAATGAATTCACCATAAGCCTTGTCTAATCCAAAATTTCTTGTGGGGAAACTTCCCTCGTTTTCTTTTTGATATAATGCAATCCTTTTGTCGCATATATTTTGTATTACCAAAGCAGAATCATCTGTGCTACCATCATCAACACATATAACCTCAATATTTGAGTAATCTTGTTCTAATATTGAATTTATACATTTTAATATAGTTTTCTCCGCATTATAAACAGGTATAATGATAGATACCAATGGGTTAGTATGGCTCGTTTGCATTTTTTATTAATGTATTAATTATTAATTATGTTGCAATCATCTAGAAACGTATTATCAGTTGGCTATAGCATTTCTTAATTTTGGAACCAAATAGCCTCTTGTCGATTTCAACGACAGTTTCCCGATCATAGATAGCAATAAGACAATAGAATAGAACTAATGTCAAACAAGAGACAGATACTTCTATAATAACGTTATTAATAAGTGGTATGAATAATAAAATTGCTAAAATAGGGGTAATTAATAAGGTAATACTTAGCCTAGATATAATACGTCTGACACTTATTTGGGAAATTCTAACAGCAAATAATGTTTTTAAGGAAGAAAAAACAAAACAACATATTACGAAAATACTGGCATAGAGAATAATACTAGAGGATAATTGTGTTGTTATGTATAATGAAATACCAAAAAGAACAACAGAAAACCAATGCAATCTAGCCATATAATCTACTTTCCCAAAAGCTGTTAAAAATGATGAATATGGATAGAACAAAATTTCTATGAAACTCTTTAATATAAACAGTCTGAAAAGAGGTACTGCGTCAAGCCACTTAGCCCCATATATAATATTTACAAACTGATCTGCAAACACGAACAATAATACTTGAACTGGTAAAACCACAATAAAAAGGAATTTATTGACAAAAGCAACAAACTCTTCAAGTTTGAGAGGATGGTTTTGGTGGTTAGAAATAAAGTTCATTATAACTGTGCCTTGAGGATACACAACATAGGTCATAAACATATAGGCTGTTCCATTCCCAAAGCTATAGTATCCCACGTCTTTCATGGAAAAATTTTGTTTTAATAAGAATTTGTCTATTTGATTATTCAAATACAATCCAATATTTCCTATCCAACTATGAAAAGCAAAACTTGTGATTTCACGAAGAACGGGTTGAGAGATGTACTGTTTTTGTGGTCTGAAATGTCCGATAGAAACTAAGCCAAGGTTATTTATTAGTGTCTTCACAATACTTCCCCAGGCAAAACTCATTACACCAAATCCAAATAAGGCGCAGATAATTTGCACGATAGTTGATAATATAGTACTAAACACATTAAACTTGGTAATTTTATTAAAATTGAATTTTTTTTTCAGTCTCACCTCATTTATTCGCCCCATCACATTGATAATATGTACAAATGAAAGCAACCGAACAATTTTATCAATAGGGGATGATAGCATATCAATGGGCAAATAAGACAGCCCAAACTGTAGAGAAAAAAGCAATAGATTAACTATAACACGTAAGAAAAAAATTGAATTTTCAATCCTTAATATTTCTTCATGCGGAGTTTCCTCTCCTTGATTAATATTAACTTTTACAATATAGTAGTACTCAAATCCTGCATCAACAACGAGAGTGAAGAAACTTGTTATCATGGTTACAATAACCCAATAGCCATAATCTTCTGGAACAAGAATGCGAGCTAATGCTATAGAGCCAACAAAACCGATGGCTCTTGATAGCAATCCACCTACGGCAACGCTAATTGCTGCGTTTTTTACAGTTTTTTTCTCGACTGCCATTATAACGATCTTTCAATAATTTCTTCAAATTTAACTCCTCGCAGATTCAATAATATTTCCACAGCCTCACGGAAAGCACCCTGACCTCCATTATGCTCACATATAACATCGGCGACATCTTTTGTATGCTTGTCTGCATCTCTGACAGCGAACGAAAGACCACAAACTTTAAGAAGTTTTACATCATTCAAATCATCGCCAATGTAGGCTATATTCTCAAAGGACAAGCCATTCTCGTCCAAGAATTGTTGCATTACCTCCACTTTCTTGTTTGAACCATAGAGGTATTTATCCACCTTCAGTTTTTTGGCACGCTGGGCCACGATAGGAGAATTCTCCCCCGTCACGATACCGGTCTTGATGCCAGCCTCCCGAAGGAGGAAAAAACCCGTACCGTCACGCAGAGAAAACTGTTTTAGTAACTCACCATCTGGGGAATAATATACTCCCCCGTCGGTCAGTGTTCCATCGACATCAGTAAAAAGCCATTGTATCTTTGATGCTTTCTGCTTTAAAATGTCAAGCGATGTCTCCTTCATAGATAGTCTTGTCCGCTGCAATGTTTTTTGTTGCCTTCTTGCCAAATAGATCCCAATAATGTACGGGCGAGATACCGCCACCAGGACACTTGACCATAATGTCAGCTTCTTCAATTATTTTCCCCGCAGGAATCTCTCGACGGCTGGTAACAGAAACGCCATATTTAATACGTGCAGCCTGTTCATGTTCATTCATGTCACGTTCATAAGAACCCAGACTTTGTTGAACTGCGTTGGCATATTTTTTTATCAATTCCATACCACGAGGTTCGACAGAGGCTACATGATCAGGGCCAATCATCGTTCGGTCAAGTGTAAAGTGCTTCTCAATAACACAAGCACCTAATGCTATAGCTGCTGCAGGAATAACGACACCCGTATCATGAGATGAATATCCGACAAGTGTACCTAATTCTTTCTTGAGTGTTTCCAATACACGCAGATTAACAAGTTCGTTAGGAACCGGATACATTGTAACGGCATGAAACACCATTAACTTATCATTAAACTGCTTAATATACTCAACAGAAGCTTTGATTTCATCCATAGTATGCATACCAGTAGAGAGGAAAATAGGCTTTCCATACTCTGCAACCTGCTTCAATAAAGGATAATCGGTAATAAAGGGTGATGCAACTTTATGTACCGGCACATTAAGTTCTTTTTCAATAAACTCAAATCCCGTAGAATCAAATCCACTAACAAGGAACTCTACACCCTTATTGTGAGTATACTCTTGTAGTTCTATATACTGTTCATCTGTGAACTCCAACGCATGTTTGTGTTCTCCATAAGTCTTACCAAAAGCGTATGGTTTGTTATATGGTACATCAAGAGCATCTTTTGTGTACATTTCCTCAATAGTACGTTTCTGCATTTTAACAGCATCTACGCCAGCATGAGCGGCAGCATCTATCATCTTTTTACATAAATCAATGCTACCATTATGGTTAATGCCTATCTCGGCAATTACGTAAGGTTCTTCACCTTCGCCAATCCAACGGTTAGGACCGACTTGAATTCTGTTCATACTGATTTATTATAAATTATTGTTTACTTTATTGATTTCATTAACAAACCACTGTGTAATAACACGGGGACGTGTAATTGCGGTTCCGCTAATCACAGCATAGGCTCCCAAATCCATTGCTTTACCCGCTTCTACTGGTGTATTATAGCGACCTTCCGCAAACACCGGGACGGTTAAACCTTCAACACACTTTTTAAGCACATCATAGTTTGGCCCTTCATGGAACTGTTGCGTGTCTGGGGTATAACCATTTAATGTCGTGGATACGCAATCAGCACCTAAATCCTCACAGGCTTTTGCCTCTTCGAACATGGCAATATCTGCTAGAACAGTGCAGTCGTATCGCTTTTTGACTTCACAAATAAACTCTGGCCCGGAAAAACCTTGTCGCTCACGAAACGTTCCGTCTATTGCCAGAATATCACTGCCTGCAGCTATCAATTGCTCAACTTCTAAAAAGCTACGAGTAATGCAAACCGTTCCGTCTGGGAAGTGACTTTTAAGCAAACCTATCACTGGCAGATTTGTCGCCCTTTTAATAGCCCTAAGTTTTTCCAAACCTTGTGTACGTATTCCAATGGCTCCACCCATTTCAGCAGCACGTGCAAATAGAGCCATGTATTCAGGATCCGCGTTAAAGGGATCGTCGCCTTCTGCTTGGCAGGAAACGATCATCCCACCTTTCAGTTGTTCTAACAACTTATTCATCTCTGTGTTGATTTAGCATATACTCCGCAAAGTGGAAATCCTCTTCTGTGTCTATATCCACCTCCCCAAAGGGGTGGTCCACTACCAATGGATAAGCTGTCGGGCCTTCTATAATCTCTTGTAAAAGGAGTTCCTTCTTTGTTATATATAAAAGACCATTTTCATAATACAATGGTTCCAAATCCTGGCTTCGTTGCCCGAACTTATAATTCCAGGGAACGAACTTGCCATCAATGATTTTTCCTAACTTTTTCTCACTTTTGTTAACCGTAAACAGACTATCGTTTTCACCTTTCTCGATAATATCAAAAGCCTCTTTAAGGAGTTTCTTTGGCCTAAGAGGATTTGTTGCTTGTAATAGCACTACATAGTCAAAGACAACACCTCTGTCCATCAAATACTGAACAGCATGCTTCATCGCAGAAGCTGTTGTCGCATAATCACCTGCCAACTCTATTGGACGTTCTATAATCTCAGCTCCAGCAATCTTGCTAATACTCTTTATATCATCATCATCAGTAGATACGAATGTCCCTTCAATGCACGGGGTCCGTAAAGAGAACTCGATGGAATGGCATATTAGTGGTTTGCCATTAAGCACATGGATGTTCTTTCCTGGGAATCGCTTACTGCCACCCCTCGCAGGAATTATGGTAATGTATTTGTACCTCATAGAACTATATAAAACTTAATATGAAACTATTGTTGTTGTTTGATTGCCTAGATTGCTCATATAAATCTCCTCTACGAGCCATCAACGAAGGCACTCCGAGCCTTTCGGCTACGATTTCCAGCTGTCACTACAATGTCAGCATTCTATTTTCAAACTATAAAAACGATAGCCAAACATTAATCCTGCACAGTTTTATAGTCTGCCGTCAACAATGCTACGGTCAAGCGTACACTTTACATCAAAGATGACGTGATTGTCCTTCAAGAGGCTAGGAACATCCAGTCCATCGAACTTCTTGTGAGCAACTGCGGCAATGGCAGCATCGAACTTCTGGGTGGGAAGCTCGTTAACGACCTTGATACCATACTCATGCTCCACAATGGCAGGATTTGCCCAAGGATCATAAACTGTAATATTCAGATTATACTCCTTCAGCGCCTTGTAGATGTCAATGACCTTGGTGTTACGCACATCAGGGCAGTTCTCCTTGAAGGTGAAGCCAAGGATGAGGATGCTGCTGTTCAGAACCTGAATACCCTTCTTCAACATCAGTTTGATAGTCTCGGTGGCGACATACTCACCCATACCGTCATTCATACGACGACCAGCAAGGATAATCTCAGGGTTGTAGCCGTGACGCTGGGCGCACTGTGCCAGATAATACGGGTCAACGCCAATGCAGTGGCCACCAACCAAACCCGGACGGAAAGGCAGGAAGTTCCACTTGGTACCAGCAGCCTCGAGAACATCGAGGGTATCAATACCCATTTTGTTGAAGATCTTGGAGAGTTCATTGACAAAAGCAATGTTGATGTCACGCTGGCTGTTCTCAATAACCTTTGCAGCTTCAGCAACTTTGATGGTCGGAGCAAGGTGGGTTCCGGCTGTAATCACTGAAGAGTAAACCTCGTTAATGTACTTGCCAATTTCTGGAGTTGAACCAGAGGTGACTTTTTTGATGTGCTCCACGGTATGCTGTTTGTCACCAGGATTGATACGCTCAGGGCTGTAGCCTCCGTAGAAATCGACATTCATTTTCAAACCGCTGACTTTTTCTACTACTGGGATGCAATCGTCTTCTGTTACGCCTGGATAGACTGTTGATTCATATACGACAACGTCACCTTTACTAATAACTTTACCTACTGTGGTAGATGCACCTATTAGTGGGGTGAGGTCTGGATTGTTGTCATCATCTACTGGAGTGGGAACGGCCACAATGTAGAAGTTGCAGTCGCGAATCTTCTCAATGTCACTGGTGCAGATGAAGCCGTGATTCTTAATGGCATCCTGAAGGATGTCATCTGCTACTTCTAATGTGGCATCGTGACCAGCCATCAATGCGTCGCAACGCTTCTGGTTCATGTCGAAACCGACGGTTTGATACTTGGTTGAAAACAAGCGTGCCAGAGGCAGGCCAACGTAACCGAGTCCGATTACACAAATTTTTGTCTCTTTCATATTGTTATAAAATAAAATTGTTTAGCGTTTTTAGGTTAGCGGTTAGTGGACTCTAATTGCTTTTGAAAAGAACTTCTTAGGCCAGATAACTGCTTACCAATAATGTTGATTTTTTCTTTTTCGTTATTAAAATCCTCGTCTGTGATATATTCTAAATCATGTGCTATATCAAGTTGGCAAAGGCTCTCGGTTAACGAACCATATGCTATTTCAATGAAATGGATTTTCTCTTTAATTGAAAATCTTCCAGAACCTTCAGCTATGTTTGATGGAACTGATACTATTGCTCTTCTTAGTTGGTCACCCATAGCATAGGTTTCATACTTAGGGAACTTCTCAAGTAATCGATATATGCTCTTAACAAGCTCCTTCGATTCCTTGTAAACTCTCAGGTCAAAAAAGGAGAAGCTATCCATCTTCACTTACCGCTAACCTTTAACCTCTAACCAATCAAAGATTAGCCTTATACCACTCTATGGCCTCATTTAGGCCACGAGCAAAGCTATACTGTGGATCATATCCAAGCAGTCTCTTGGCCTTGCTGATGTCGGCATTGCTGTGCTTGATGTCTCCGGCACGGTCGGGGCCGAAGTGCGGCTCGATGTCCTTGCCAAGGGCTTTGGTAAGGTCATAGTAGATATCAATCAAATATTCACGGCCACCGTAAGCCACATTGAAGGCTTCGCCACTGGCCTCATCGGGTGCAAGACAAGCTTTGAGGTTGGCTTCAATTACGTTCTCGATGTATGTGAAGTCACGACTTTGCTTGCCGTCACCGTTGATGGTGGGTTGTTCGTCGTTGAGGAGTTGCTTGATGAACTTGGGGATTACTGCTGCGTATGCGCCGTGTGGGTCTTGTCTTCTTCCGAATACGTTGAAGTAGCGGAGTCCTATGGTTTTGAGACCGTAGTGGCGGGTGTATTGTTTTGCCCATTCTTCGTCTGCGCGCTTGCTCAGAGCGTATGGTGAAAGTAAATTACCTTCTATACCTTCTTTCTTGGGCAAATGTGCTTCATCACCATAGACAGAACTGGAAGAAGCATAAACAAATGTCTTAACGCCTTTCTGTCTAGCAGCCTCCATCATGTTAAGAGTGCCTTGGATGTTGTTAGCACAATAGAATAAAGGCATCTCTATGCTACGAGGAACGCTACCCCATGCAGCTTCATTCATCACATAATCCACGCCTTCGCAAGCTTTCAAACAAGTGTCAAGGTCTTTAATGTCGCCTTTGATAAACTCGTAATTAGCGTTGTCTTTGAACAAATCCACATTGGCCTGCTTGCCAGTACTCAGGTCATCAAGGCAACGCACACGATAGCCCATCTTTAAAATGGCTTCACAAATGTTTGAACCAATGAAGCCTGCTCCACCGGTCACCAGAAACAAAGTGTCCTTTGGAAATTTTAATTCTGTGTATAACATAATTATTAATTAAAAATTTTGTTCTGACTGGCAGTATCGAACTGCATCGCTATACGACCACCTGTGCAGTCAGATTTCCTTTCAAGTCATTAGCCAGAAGCCAAGCTCCTGTCATCATATCGCTGTTTTATTAAACTATCTTTCAAAATGCTTATTTTTGTTTTCTATCCAAACGGCAGGCCTTTCAACTCCTCACGGATTTTCTCAGAGCAGGCCAAAAGATGGCTGATGGCTGAAGTATGATGTCTGATGTTCTAACTGCGGACGGAAAAGTTCCGCTATCATTTTCACATTACAGAGGCTACCAGAAGGCACTTTGCTCATAATGCGTATTCGCTGGTTTCAGGATTCAGGTTTCAAGAGATTTAGATTCAGGTTTCAAGATTCAGGGCAGCGAGGCTGCTGGTTTCAAGATTCAAGTTTCAGGTTTCAGGTGTTTTAAGCCTGTGATTGGACTTCCTTTGAGGGAAGTTATGAACTTGCTTATTGCTTTGCTCAGATTGAGGCTATCATTATATAGTTTCTTGGCCGTGTCCTTGTCAATGAAACCGACATCAGTGGCTCTAATGATCTGACTGCGAACTTCGCCACAGGAGCCTT
>Ga0247611_10003148_pt1 | contig 24993 bp, 23 predicted proteins | sample 177DNAGHGhighgp2_FD_192422 | JGI IMG/M metagenome (GOLD analysis project Ga0247611, IMG submission 192422) | Sheep rumen microbial communities from Palmerston North, Manawatu-Wanganui, New Zealand - 1770 DNA GHGhigh gp2 | ecosystem: Host-associated > Mammals > Digestive system > Stomach > Rumen... | reverse complement strand
AATTTGAGGGTTATACAATTCCGGCATATAATGCCGGGTCAAGAGACAAAGTGATTTACTTGCGGGGTCGGATATCCTCCATTTGCCAGACGCGGGCTTCGTCGCGGGTGTAGAGACCGTAGGAGCCGTTGAACTTAGCAGAGACGATTTTGCCCTCTTTGAGAAGTTCGTCGAGCAGCTGTCCTCGTCCATCCCAGTTGGTGGGGTACGGATGGCAATAGGAGATGATCTCATATGGCGTCCCATAGAAGCCCTCTCCGCGCCATTTGCGGTAGAGGAGATAGAGATAGAGGCGGCGTTGCTTGGTAAGGCTGAGGGCGTCCCATTTGTCACCGAGTTTGAGATCGATGCGGTACTTGCGCTCGGGGTCGATCAGTTTCATAAATGCGATGAGCGATTTATTCTGCCGCTTCTCTAAGAGGTCGTCTATGGTTTCCATAAAAGGGGGGATTTTAAATTTAAATAAATTATTTTGGGGGGATATTATTCCCCACCCGCATGGTTTTCTCTTTGGTCCTTTCTCTTTGTAGGGTTGTGTCTTTTTGGCTCAAAAAGGAACAAGCTTTACAAAAAAAGACACAAGCCAAGTAAAAAGGACCAAGCTAAAGTGAAAGGGGGCCAAGTGGGCAGTAAGCGGGGTTAGTCGATGACTTTGACGGTGAGTTTGATCTCGTCGGGTTGTTTGTCGGGATAGAGTTCGACGAAAGTCTTGACGTAGCCGTTCATGAGGGCAGTCCGGGCTTTGACGAGGTTCTGCTCTTTGACTTTTTCGCGAGCGTTCTCGCGCCATTTGACGGCCGGTTCTTGCTTGTACTTGTTGTAGTCGGCAAAGTCAAAGACTTCGGTGTGCTGGAGTTGGAAGGTGCCTACTCCGGGGATGGTGAACTCGCCGCGGTCTTTGCCTTCGGCGGCAAGGATGGCGACGGCTTCGGTGGTGGCGGCGTCGGAGACGGATTCGATACGGGCCTTGAGGGCTTTTTCTTGTGCACGGAGGTCGTGCAGGAGGGTTAAATTGGTTGTCGATAATTCAGTTGTTTGCATAATGATAAAAATTTTAGGGCACCGGATGGAGTCTGGGTCGGAGCAACGCTCCCCGCGGCTCCTTCCGTTCGAAGTGCCAAGTCAAGGCACTTCTCCATGGCAAAATTAACAAAGAATCTTTTTAGGGTGTCGGATGCTATCCGACGTTAATAAACAAAACTTTATTTAGCGCGGGGAGTTAGCCCCGCGAGCTGGACCAGGACAGAGCCCTTTTAGGGTTGTTCCCTTTGGAGGTAAAATCAAGGAAAAGGGAACAAGCTAAAAGTAAAAAAAGGAACAAGCTAAAAGTGAAAAGGACTAAGCTATAGCACAAGTACACGCCAAGTGGGCAGTAGGATACAAGCACAATACAAGTTTGAGTGAAAGGGACTAAGCTACACGCCAAGTGGGCAGCTATAACACAAGTACAATACAAGTAGGATACAAGTAGGATACAAGTAAGATACAAGTAGGATACAAGTAGGATACAAGCTTGAGTGAAAAGGGACCAAGGGGGCAGCTATAGCAGGTGGCCAAGTGGGCAGCTACGCAAGGGGACCCAATTAAGTGCTAGGTCTCCATGTGGTGGGACATGTCCCATTCCATACGATCGTACCCTTCTAGGCGGATGCCGCTCCTCCCATTCCGTTGGGAGGACGCTCCGGGGTCGCGGTGGTAGCCTTGAGCACGGATGAGGTTGATTTCTGTTAGAAACTTTTCATCGGAAGTAACGCGGGGGTCTTGGAGTTCTCGCAGACGCTCGTAGGGGAAGAGATGGAGGTTACCATCGGGGACGACGGTTTTGAGGGCTCTTTGGCGGGCATCGGCTTTTGCATGTTGCTCCCGCGTGAGCCAGCAGAGGAGGTTCGCCGGTCGGTAATTGAGCACATCCGGGATGAGGTGATGACAGATGCCAACGTAGGATTTACCACGGGAGTCGACAAATATTCGTCGTTCTCCATAAAATGCGAGCGCCATCAGAAGATGACATGATTTGGAGCCAAAATGGCGCATACAAGGATAATCGTTACCTCGTTTACCGTTGAAGCAATGCTTCCCTTTGGTCCTGTTTGACGGACTAAGCGTATGCGGCATTGGACGTCCTATGGCATTCAGGAACATCCCATCTGAGTGCCCAAATAGGATTTTACCACCAATAATTCCTGAAGGCACTTGTTTGATGACACCCTGCTTGATGAGGGATTGGAGTTCTTCTGGACATATAGCAGTTAGGGATTCGGGTGCCGCATTAGGAGTGGTCCACGAAAGGGAACCTTTTCTTGAAGCAGGCTTTTGGCCGATTTTAAGGGACATAAGGCGAAGGGATTTGAAGACCGAACAAAATAGCAAAAATTGAACATATTGCCGCGAGAATTGCGAGCACAAAAACATGCTGGTAACAAGTCCATACAAGAGGGAATTTGGATTGCATCAGTTCAAGAAAACCGTAAAGGGCAAGTGAGCCCAAGACGAGAAACAAGGTGATAAACACCGAAGATAAAAATGTATAAATCATAAGCAGCGGATCTTTAGTGCAGCGACGTTGCTACAACTCAAATCCGGTGCAAAGGTAGGCATAAAAAAAACGAGCCTCGAATTTCGGGACTCGTTCGGTAATGACGGTAATATTTCGGTAATTTCGGTACTAAATCGGTAACAAATCGGTAATCCTAAATCGTATTGTTATAATACTTTTTGAAGACCTCATACCCGAAAGAAAGAGGTATCAGTTTATCCAATTCATCATACATCACACGAGCATTATAGTGCGCATCTACGTACCCTTCTTTTTGCCAATCTTGCAGTTCTTGCACGAAAGCATGGGTCTTGTCTTTTCGACCCTGTACGGACTTTTGCAAAGCCTGTAAGATAAAACTCTCTTTACCCTCTTTCTTGGCCTTCTTGGTGAAGATGATAGAATCTATTGGTTTGTCTTCCTCAATAGGAGTTATGTCTTCACATACAGCTTGGTCCTTTTTTGAATGAGAAGCGTTGTTTTCGTAAAAGTTTACTACTCCAAAATTGTTTATATTTGCTACCATAGTTGATATAAAAAAGCACAGACGAGAGGGATAAACGGCAAAGTCGGCAAACTTGTAATGAATATCCCTCTCGCCCATGCGGTTACACGGATTAAAGGGACATATATTCTTTTCATTACTTGAAGTTTTGCCGACTTGCCGTTAAGAAATAATGCCTTCTTGCGCTGTGCGCTATATGTCCTCCGGTTTAAGGTCGGGGAGCGACCATATATTTACTTTTCGTAGATATTTACGGTGCCGTAGTTAACGAGGTTTGTTTGTTGTTGCACTTGTGGTGTTGGTGTGGTCAGAGCCAGAATAGAGTTCTTTACTTGTAATTCTACTTGACGCATATACTGCTCCATTAAGTTCCAATTAGGTGTGCCCTCTTGGGTGGCGGGGAGAAGAATTTTTGTTTTTTTCATTTTCTCTGCCGTCCACTTGTCTTTATAGTCGTACTTTTGACCTATTTGGTATATAATTGATGCTAAAAATTGAGCGATATACTGATTTATTTCAAATTTGGGATAAAGTACATTTACATCATCCGTTGCCCAATATGGATCTGTTTGATAGAACGTTTGGCCTATAGATCCATTATAACAAACAGATAATGTCCCTGCGGGATGTATATGCTCGTCATTTCCAATTTTAGCAGTTACACCATTATTAAACGCAGTAGCTCCCACGTAATTTATATCTCCCTTTTTCATATTCGCCTTAGTAAGACGAGTTCCTTTTATTACATCAAATATATCATCAAATAAAAACTCCTGCCAAGCAGATGTGTCTATACGTTTGGATTTGTGAGTATCTGCAAGATGTTTTAGTGCCGTTATAGAAGCGTTTGTTTGTTGCTCATACTTGCGCATATAATTCTCCATATACGTCCAATCCGGATCGCCGGAAGGAGTGGCGGGTAGAAGGAGCTTCTCTTTTTTTAGTAGGTCAGGGAATAAACCGTAATTATAGGAGTATTTGTCAGTTATTCTATTCAAGCAAGCCGTAAGGTACATACACGCATAGTCGGAAATATCTTGAGTGTCAATATAGTATATGTCGCGGCCAGAACACCATTCTTCATTTTGATAAAAGAAAGAAGCGTTCTCGGCCCCAAACGATATAACACCTTTGGGACTAGTTATTATACCAGTAGCCTTTACTCTACATTTTATACCATTATTATATTTACTACGCACTATATAAGGAATACCGTCTATACTCTCCTTAACCTCACGCGAATGGTACACATGAGGCTTTACTATATTTGGAAATAACTTTCCTACAATGAACTCAGTCCACTTAGATGTATCAATGCGTTTCATCTTATTCGCTTTTGATGGTTATAGTCGTGGTGTTGAGTAGCTGACTGACAGAACTGCTATACATAATAGTTTGTAGCAATTTATCATTAAATGCCTTTACGTCTATTCCTTGTTTGAAGAATTCATAGTCCGTCATAGTCTTGATAAAATCTTCCTCAAAGATCTCGAAAGGCTTTTCGGGCATTTGGTAGGAGAGGTGCTCTGACGGGTGTATTATCTGTCGCGTGTGATATAGTTCGTCCGTGCCGTTCTGAATAGATTTTACCCAATAATCTTCTTTTTCCGGCCAACGCTCGTATATATCCTGACGTCCTTGATTCTTAACGGTAACAAGTCCATCCTCCTCAATATAGTAGCCAATAATATCGCGCCCGGCCTGAGGTTGTCCGGCAATGAAGACAAATATCGAGGTTGTAACACCGACACCAAAGAATAAATTCTCGGGTAATTTAATTATAGTAGTCAGGCGGTGTTTTTTGAGCAACTTATTACCGAACCTACTATCCGTAAAGTCCTTTTCTAATTTCTTGTCGGGAAGAATAAACGCGCATTTTGTACCTTCCGGCACAGACTCCAGAACATTGTTTACTATTTTCAAACAGCCGTATTTACGTTCATAAGGCGGGTTCATAAGAACTTTTGTGATATCTTTGGATTTAATCCACTCTCCAGCATCCGAACTGCGAGAATCCAGAAACTCCAGATTAGTTTTTCCATCCTTATGTATAAGCATATTTGCGCAAGCGAGCGCATAAATATCTTTGTCGTTTTCTATGCCGTAAAGTTGCTGACCTTTGATTTGTTTTGCCTCGTTTGTATTTATGCCGCCAGCTTCCTTTATCATATTACACATCGCCTTAACAAGGAAAGCACCCGAACCGCAAGTAGCATCTAACACTCGGTCGGATTTATGTACATCAATGAGACGATACATGAAGGAAGTAATGTGGTCGGGAGTAAAGATCTGTCCCGACTCGGATTTTTTCTTATAGCGGTTAAACTCATTAAAGAAGATACCCATTACATCCTCACCATTCCAATTATCGGAATTGACACACTCCGATATTTCTGCAACCCACTTAATGAAATTATCTATCGCCTCTTGATTATTCTCATTGTTAACCTCAATGCCATCATAAACTTTTGTGAGGTATTGGAGTTTGAGGTTCTGCTGTACATCTGCTTGTATCTCATTAGAAAGAGTACTTAGAATACTTTGCTTCAGGGTTTGAAAATTCATCCCCTTATGCAGCAAAGCACCGTACCGTTTAGCAACTAACGCGCACGCTGTAAATATCATTCGGTGGTTAAGATTCTTTAAACCAAACTCAGTATGTAAGCAGTCGTTGATTTGTTTTGTCAGGCTATATATCTTCTTCTTATCTATCTTCTCCCCTGTATAAAGCGAAATGTAGTACGTCTTATGCTGCAAAGTAGCAGCGGGAGAGGTTACTTCTTCTTCGTTCTTGAATACGCGAATTTCTACCCCGTTATATAAAATACCGACAACCTTACTGTATTTAGTATTAGCAATGCGGACGTTCTTTAACAACTCATCCACCCATTTCTGTTTAGAGATATCGACCTTCTCAGCTTTCGCCTCAAAAATAATAGCAACACTACCTTTGTCATCAGGCAAATACCAACCATCAGGCTTATCGCTTACTCCTGAAAAGCCGAGTTCATTAAAGGTTGTGATTTGACCACCGCCTTGCTTAACTCCTACTTCTTCATCGTTAAAACCAAGAATAACGACGGCATCATTTCTTACTTTATCTTCGTTTCTCATATATTAGATCTTTTATTCAGGAATAGAATGTCCCCAAATGCCTTCTGCGTCGAGACAAAGAATAAGGCTGACGGCTTCCTGCTCCCCGAGCTCAGCTGCCCGGAGTAACATTATCGCGCCCTCGTCAAGAGAAACCGTCGGAAGAGTGTCCGGCAGGTTCGCGTAACGGCTCATATATGCCGCCGCGCCTGTCACGAAAAGAGCATGCGGATCTTCCTCAAGATACGCCTTTTGAGCATAAATTCGGAGCGAATCTCCATTATAATAGAGCGCGCGACTGAAGGTGAGAGGAGCGGGCTCGCTCGCAGCGACCCCTTTATGATAGCCACAAATGCACGCAATCAAAAGCAGCGCGCAAATAAGAAAAATTGATAATTTTTTACCGTTGTTTTTCATTGCTTCAAGAAAAGGTTCCTTTAAATGAACCAATTTGGGTGCAAAGGTACAGAAAAATTTGCATATATGCAAGAGTGGAGTGGAGTATTTTTATATAATTCGTTCAGAAATCTTTCTTTTGTCTCCAATTTGCACGTCTGTGCCACAGAAAAAGCGGTAACCGTTTTGTCGATTACCGCTTAAATCGGTTGTCATATGTTTTGAGCCTTATATGAACATCTTCACAAGCCTTAATGGATCTCTTCGAGTGTTCCAGAGATAAAGGATACGAATAGTTTCTCCATCTATACGATAAATCAAACGACTCAATTCTCCTATACCTAAAGAACGATACTCATACGGACCACCTACTAAATCTTCATCTATTGGCCCTAATTTAGGATGCAACGCAAGTTCATCTGCTCTTGACTGTACCTCATCATAGAATTGGATACTGCGCTCAACACCGAATAGTTCCTCTATGTAATCTGCGGTATTATCCACCGATTCAATAGCTTCGTCTGCCCATATCAGTCTCATAACCTTTCCGACTTTTGTGCCTTGCGAGCTTGAAAATGCATTTTGGCTGTTTCGTGCTCTACATAGTGTCCCTCATCTATTCTTGCATCAGCATGCTCTACACGTGCCAACAACTCCTCCTTAGTCAAAGAGGAAGAAGGCGTGTTGAGACGAATGATATGTTGCACCTTTTGCACTAGTTCTTGCTGCTCCTGACGAGGTAGCATACATGCCATGTCGAACACCTCGTTAAATGTGGGCTGTGTCGCTGTCATATTCTTTTATTGATTTGCGCTGCAAAATTACAACAAAAATTTGATATACGCAAGAGGGAGTGAATTATTTTGCTAATTTTATGACTTCTTCGGCGATGCGGCGGGCGGAGTCGGTTTGGGCGAGGGTGAGGATGTTGGTATGCAGGGTTTGGAGGCGTGCATCGTCGTGGATGAGTTCGAGGGCAGTCGGGACGAGTTGGGCTGCGGCATCAGCATCGCGGACGAGGACGGCGGCGTCCTTGTTGACGAGCGCCATGGCGTTATGCGTCTGGTGGTCTTCGGCTACGTTGGGAGAGGGGACTAAGATAGCGGGCTTGCCGAGGAGGCAGAGTTCGCTGATGGACGAGGCGCCGGCACGCGAGATGACGAGATCTGCGTTGGCGTATCTATCCGGCATGTCGGAGAGGAAGTCCAGACACTCGATGTTCTTCGGACTGCCTGCGGCTACCCATGCTTCTTTGCATTTCTCGTAGTACACTTTTCCGGTCTGCCAAACTACATGCAAGTCGGAATTCGCTAATTGAGGCAATGCTGCCTTGATGGCTTCGTTGATGGTGCGGGCACCGAGTGAGCCGCCGATTATCAAAAGTGACCGCTGCGCTGTTAGACCGGCTTCGCCTGTTAGACCGTCCTTCGGACTGTTAGACCGCTTCGCTGTTAGAAGGTTCTGGCGGACGGGATTGCCGGTGAGGATGATCTTGTCTGCGGGGAAGAAACGCTCCATGCCTTCGTAGGCGACGCAGATCTTGGCTGCTTTGTCCTTAAGCAGTTTATTGGTGACACCGGCGAAGCCGTTTTGCTCCTGCAGGAGGATAGGGATACCCATGTTCGCTGCCTGCCACATGGCTGCTCCGGAGGCGTATCCGCCGACACCGACGCCTACGTTCGGTTTGAAATCGCGGATGATCTTCTTGACCTGGTGCAGGGACTTGAGCAGATCGGTCATGACGGACACGTTCTTCCAGGGTTGGGCACGGTTGAAACCCCGTACGGGCAGTCCGACGATCTGGTAACCGGCTTGCGGTACACGCTCCATCTCCATGCGACCTAAGGCACCGACAAACAAAATCTGCGCCTCCGGATCCAGTTCCTTCAAGGCGTTGGCAATACTGATTGCGGGGAAGATATGGCCACCGGTCCCGCCTCCTGAAATTAAATACCTCATATTGATTATGAATTATGAATTTAGAATTTAGAATTTGTTACTCCAAGGTGACGATGGGGGCATCGTCGAGGCTTTGTTCGATGGTTTCGTTGACGCGTTCACGGAGTTCGAGTTGTTCGCGGCTGACCGCCATCATGATACCGAAATAAATGGAGGTGATGAGTACGGACGTACCGCCACGCGATATCAAGGGTAGGGGTTGACCCGTGACGGGTCCCAGACCGACAGCTACGAGCATGGAGATGAGGGCCTGACAGGTGATCATGAGCGCGAGGCCCATCGTCATGAGCATTGCCGGCATGTCGTTGAAGCGGCTGGACACATAGCAGGCTCGGAAGAGGACTGCCAGATAGAGGAAGATGAAGACCGCCGCACCGATAAATCCGGACTCCTCGACGATGATGGCGAAGATATAATCGGCAAAAGCAAGCGGTAGGTAATCGCGTTCTTTGGAGTTGCCGGGTCCGACACCCAACGGGGTCTTGCCGCCCCGCGCGATGGCTACGGAGGCATACACTTCCTGGATATTCTCGTCCGTGAGGACATATTTGGAACCGTCGTCCTGCTCAAAATGACGGTCGATACGGCTGACCCAGGTGGTGGCACGTTTGAAAGGACCATGCATCTCGCGGTGCGGACGCACGAAACCGAACTCGACGATGGCGTAGCCCAGACCGAGCACGAGGATGGCAATACCTACGACCGACATCGTGTATTTCCACGGGATACGCGCCAGGATCCATAGGCAGAAGATGATCAAGCCGATGAGCACCGCCGTGGATAAGTTCGACGCCATGACGGGCAGCATGACGATGCCCGCGATGATGAGCGTGCGGTAGAAATACTTGCTTTTGTCTGCTTCGGTACGGATGCGCGCCAGCTGGTCCGCGATGACGATGATGAGGGATAGCTTGGCTAACTCGGAAGGCTGGAAAGTGATGCCGGCGATACGTACCCATCGAGCTGCACCGTTGATGGTGACGACAAGCGGATTGCCCGGTATCATCGTCGAATAGACGAGCAGGGTACTGATGCCCAAGAGCACATAGCCGCCAAGCCGCACCCAGTAGGTGGGGATGAACTGTATGACCCCTGCCGCGATGATGCCCAAGAGCAGGAAGAGCATCTGGGAGCCGATGGGACCCAGTACCGATCCGCGCGAATAGACGAGTGTGGATGAAGCCGAGAACAGGGCGATGACCGCCATCACGATCAGGATGAGGAACAGTGCCCAGAAGGTTTTGTCAATATTATTAAATGACCATTTCATTGTAAGACCGTTTCACTGTAAGACCGTTACACTGTTGGACCGCTTCGCTGTTAGAGGGCTCTTACGGCTGCCATGAACTGTTCACCGCGATCTTCGTAGGACTTAAAGAGATCGAAGGAGGCGCAACAGGGCGAGAGCAGGACGGTGTCGCCTTCATGGGCGGCCTTGTAGGCGCCTTGGATGGCATCATGCAAATTATCGGTGTCAATAATTTGCAAACCAAAACCGCCGAAATGTTCTCTCAGTTTCTCGTTGTGCAAGCCCATAAAGACGAGGGTGTGGCATTTCTCGCGCACGAGCTCGTCGATCTCGGAGTAGTCATTGCCCTTGTCCTTACCGCCCAGGATGAGGACGGTGGGTGTGGTCATGGACTCGAGGGCGTACCAACAGCTGTTGACGTTGGTGGCCTTGGAGTCATTGATATAACGTACACCTTTGACGGTCGCGACATACTGGAGGCGATGCTCCACGCCCTGGAAGGTCTTGAGGGATTCGCGGATGACCTCTTTCTTGATACCCACCACCTTGGCTGCGATTGTAGCGGCCATCGAGTTGAGGACATTATGCCGTCCCTTGAGTGCCAATTCGTCTTCGCCGACAGGCAGCGGGTTGGGAACAGTGAAGCCGTAGGGGTAGAGGGTTGCACCGAGTTGGATCTTCTTCATCTCGCGATCGATGACGGGATCTTCCGCCCAGTAGATGAACGAATCCTCTTTGGTCTGATTGCGGGTGATACGGAACTTGGCGTCGATATAGTTCTGGAACTTAAAATCGTAGCGATCCAGGTGGTCCGGGGTGATGTTCAACAAAATGGCTACGTCGGCCTTGAAGTCGTACATGTTATCGAGTTGGAAAGACGAGAGCTCGATGACGTAATAGTCATGGTCCTCATGGGCGACCTGCAAAGCGAGCGAGTTACCGATATTGCCTGCCAGCCCGACGTTTAGACCTGCATTGCGGAGGATATAATAGATGAGCGAGGTGGTGGTTGTCTTACCGTTCGAACCCGTGATACAGATCATTTTCGCATGCGTATAACGTGCGGCGAACTCGATCTCCGAGATGATGGGCGTGCCCTGTGCCTGCAGCTTCTGAATGAGCGGTGCGGTCAAGGGGATACCCGGCGATTTGACTACCTCGTCGGCATTGAGAATGAGGGATTCCGTGTGCTTGCCGTCTTCCCATGCTACGCCGTTCTGATCCAGCAAGGCGCGATAGGGATCGGAGATCGTACCGCAGTCGGATACGAAGACGTCAAAACCTTTCTCTTTGGCCAGGATGGCGGCTCCGCTGCCGCTCTCGCCGGCACCCAGTATTACAATTCGTTTGCTCATATTATTATATTAAAAGAAAAAAATACAAAAAATACATAATTATTGATTTATTAAATCAAATCTTTATTACAAAAACTTATTTATAAATAAATTTAACATAACTTTTTTTAATAAATCTTTAGGATTTTTAACAAAATCCAAATCAATAATTATGAGAAAATATCAAAAATAATTTATCGGATCTTTAATGTTAAAATGGTGATGGCGGCAAGGATGAGGGTGACGATGCAGAAACGCAGGACGATCTTCGATTCGTGATGCAGGTTCTTGCTGCCTTTGAAACGGATGATACAGGTGGGGTCGTTCTTGAGGACCTGCTCCACGGAGGTACGGAAATGGTCGTGCAGCGGTGTCCGTTTCCATACACGCACGTGCTGCCCGCGTTTCTTGTAGAACTTATAGACCTGGGTCTGCAGGATGACGCTCACGCTCTCCATGAGGAAGACCCCGCAGAGGACGGGTACTAAGAGCTCCTTGTGGATGATCATGGCGCAGACGCCGATGATGCCACCGACGGTGAGGCTGCCGGTGTCACCGAGGAAGACCTGTGCGGGGAAACCGTTGAACCAGAGGTAGCCCACCAGAGCGCCGACGAAAGAGGCGAGGAAGACTACCAACTCTTCGGAGCCCGGGATGTACATAACATCGAAATACTCCGCCCAGACGACACTACCGGAGGTGTAGGCGAGGATGAGCAGGGCAATCGCCATGATGGCCGAGTTACCGGCACACATGCCGTCCATACCGTCGTTGAGGTTGGCACCGTTGCTGACTGCCGCTACTACGAAGACTGTCAGCAGCACAAAGAAGATCCATCCGAAGCGGTATTTATTGTTCTCGCCAGTCCAGGAGAAGAGGTCGGCATAATTGAAGTTATGATGCTTGACGAAGGGGATGGTGGTCTGGGTGGACTTGATCTCCGGACTCTTCTCGACGACGACCACATTGTTCTCGATATGACTTGTGACGACCTCGTTCATGCTGACAGCAGGGCAGAAACGAAGGGTGAGTCCGACGATGAGACCGAGGGTGATCTGACCGGCGATCTTGACCCAACCGTTCAGACCCTCTTTGTTCTTGCGGAAGGTCTTGATATAATCGTCCGCAAAGCCCAACGCGCCCATGAGAAGGGTCGTTATCAGCATGAGGATCATATAGACGTTCGACAAGCGGCCGAAGAGCAGACAGGGCAGCAGGATAGCTACGATGACGATGATACCGCCCATCGTCGGCACGCCTTTCTTGCCCACGTTGAAGGGATCGGTTTTCTCATCGCGTTGGGTCTCCGAGATATGATGGCGTTTCATGAAATCGATGAACCAGTTGCCGAAACAGATACTGGTGATGAGTGCGATGATGCCCGCTACGATGGCGCGGAAGGAGATGTAGGTGAACAGGCGCGCACCGAGTACATCACTGAAATAGGTAAAAAAATGATAAATCATTTTTATAATGTTTAATGTTTAATGTTTAATGTTTAGAGGTGTTTCTTTACTTGTTCGTGGTCGTCAAAATGGTGTTTGACGCCCTTGATGATCTGGTAGTCTTCGTGTCCTTTACCGGCGATGAGGATGACGTCGTCTTTCTGCGCCAGTATGCAGGCCGTCTGTATGGCTGCGGCGCGATCTTCGATGACGAGGGTGGTGCGCAGTTCTTCTTCGGTGAGGCCGTCCGTCATATCCTTGAGGATGTCGGCCGGTTCTTCATCGCGCGGGTTGTCGGAGGTGAGGATCAGTTGCTCGCTGCCGCGTTTGGCGATCTGCGCCATCATGGGTCGTTTGCCTTTGTCGCGGTTACCTCCGCAACCTACGACGGTTATGAGTTTGGCACTTTCTTTCTTGATCTCGCGAATGGTCTGGATGACGTTATCGACTGCGTCCGGCGTATGGGCATAATCGACGATGGCTGTCCAGCCCTTGGGGCTATGGATGGTCTCGAAACGTCCGTTCACCGGTTTGAGGGTGGAGAGTACGCGCAGGACATCCATCTCGTCGAAACCGAGGCACAGCGCTGCGCCGTAGATACAGAGCAGGTTGGATACATTGAAGCGTCCTACGAGGGGAACAAAGACCTCTTTGCCGTTGATGGCAAGCATCATGCCGTCGAAGCCTTCTTCCAATATCTGCGCCTTGTAGTCGGCGAGCGAACGGGTGGAGTAGGTATGGACGGCCGCCTTGCAGTTCTGCGTCATGACGAGTCCGTTTTTGTCGTCTTTGTTGGTGACAGCGAATGCCGTTTTCTTCAGACCGTCAAAGAGCCGTTTCTTGGTGTCGCGGTAGTTATCGAAGGTCTTATGGTAATCGATATGATCGCGCGTGAGGTTGGTGAAGAGCGCGCCGTCGAAATCCAGCCCCGCTATGCGTTCCTGCGCGATGGCGTGGGAGGAAACCTCCATGAAGGCGTAGGTACAACCGGCATCCACCATGCGGCGTAGCAGGCCGTTCAGTTCGATGGCATCGGGGGTGGTGTGGGTAGCCGGTACCGCCTCGTCTTCGATATAATTGACCACGGTGGAGAGCAGGCCGGCTTTGTGGCCCAATGCGCGCACGAGTTTATATAATAAGGTAGCTATTGTGGTCTTGCCGTTCGTGCCGGTGACGCCGACTAGTGTCAGCGCTTTGGACGGTTCTCCAAACCATTTGGACGCTAACAGACCGAGGGCACGGTCGGTGTTCTCCACCAAGATAAAGGTGGGGGATTGGTGATTGGTAATTGGTGATTGGTATTTGGTGATATATTCTCTCTTTGAGAGAACGACTGCTGTAGCACCCTTGGCGACACAACCATCAATGAAAGTATGTCCATCTACTGCTGTGCCTACCTGGGCCACAAACATATCGCCTGTTTCGATCTTGCGACTATCGAAGTGCAGACCGTGGATCTCTTTGTCGGTGCGACCGATCACCTCAATCGGCTCAATCGCGTTTAATAAGTCTTTTAGTACCATTTTCGTATATATAACATCCGGTATAAGCCATTGTTTTTTCTGCTATGACACGTACGGTGGAGCCGCAGTCCTGTCCAGCATCGTAGGGGAATTGCGGGTCCTCGATCATGCAGATACAGGTGTATTGCGGGTTCTCTTCGGGGAAGTAGCCGACGAAGGTCATGCGGTGGCGTTTGGAGGAGTAGCCGTGTCCGGGGATGATGAGCTGTGCCGTACCGGTCTTGCCGGCGATAGACACGAGGTTGGACTGCGCTTTGCGGCTCCAGAGGCGTGCCGCTGCCGTACCCAGGCGGTTGTCCCAGACGACATCATGCAGGGCGCCGCGGATATCCTCCAGCGTGCGATTCGAGCAGATGGAGCTCTTGACGGTCTCGGGTCGGAAACGTTTGATGTTTTCTCCGTCCTGCTGGATGGAGGTGACTAACATCGGCCGTACCATGCGTCCGTTATTGGCGATTGCGTTGTAGAACATGAGTATCTGCATGGGGCTCAGTTCGACCGAATAGCCGTAGGACATCTTACTGAGTGTAACGGTATCCTTGGGTATGTCGATACGCACCTTGTCCGCGCCCGGTATCTCGCAATAGACACTGTCCATGAGGCCCATTTTCTCGATGCGGCGCACGAATTTCTTCGCCGAGCCTTCGTAAGAGCGGGTGATGAGTTTGGCGAGGGCGATGTTACTCGACACCGCGAGCGCCGAACGGACGGTGAGGACGGTGTCCATCTTATGGGCATCGGTGTGCTTGACCGTGAAATATCGCCAGGGTTCGCTGGTGATAGTGACCGTATCATCGATATCGATCTTGCCGTCGTCCAGTGCGGCTACGAGGGCAATCGTCTTGAAGGTGGAGCCCGGTTCTACGCGTTGTACGGCATGGTTCTGCGCCTCGTAATACTCACCGTCTTCCTGACTGCGGTCGAGGTTGGCGATCGCACGCACATAGCCAGTCTTGGTCTCCATAAGAATGGCGCAACCCCATTTGGCGTTCCGCTCCTTGGTCTTGGCCAGCAGGGCGTTCTCTACGATGTCTTGGAGGTTGGCGTCGATGGTGGTGACGATATCCAGTCCGTCCTTGGCTTCCTCCACGGTGACGGACTCATTGCGTCCGCCGATACGCTGGATGGAGCTCATACCGTCCTCGCCTTTCAGTTCCTTGTCAAACCGTTTCTCCAGGCCTGAGTTACCGCTACCGCCCTCGCCGTAGATACCGCCGATGGTGCGGCTGGCAAGGATACCGTATGGCTTGATACGACGGTGCTGGTCCTCGAAGAAGATGCCGCTTTTGTATTTGCCTTTCTTGATGAGTTTGTTTTGCTCCAGGGCCTGGCGCTGCAGGTAGTTGATGCGGTGGTCGCAGACTTTATAGCGCTTCTCGTTGCTCCGGTATGCCTGGGTGATACGCGCTTTGTACTCCGCCTGCGAATGTTCACCGACGATGGTTGCCAGATCGAGCGCCAGGGTGTCGATATGCGCGGCGAACAAGGCACCGCTCTTCTCGCGCAACGCAGGTACGCGGGTATCCATATACATATAATATTGCGGCATACTGGAGGCCAGCAAGCGTCCGTTGCAGTCCAGGATATTGCCCCGCGTAGCTGCGATAGGCCGGTTGGTGGGCACTTGTTTCTCCGCCACTTTGAGCCAGTTGTCGCGTTCCACGGTCTGGATATAGACAATCTTGCCCAACACGGCTCCGAAGCCGAGCATGATCACAATGAAGATGATCGCAAACCGCCACACCGTATTTCTTTGTTCTTCGCTCATGTCAGTTTTGGATTTTGGTGGGTGGTTTGGTGTTCTCTTGCAGATTACTTCCCTGCTCGTGGAGTACTTGTATGACTTGGCTCTGCCGCGTGGTGTTGGTCAGTTCGGCACTGATGGTCATGTAGCGGAACTTGGCATCGAGCATCTCTTTCTTGGTGTCCGTGAGGTGGTGTTGCTGCTTGGCGGACTGATAGCCGGTCAGGATATACAAAAAGACCAACCCGACGATCAAACCGATCAGCGGGTATTGTTCGCGGAGTGCTTTGCTACGCAGTTTGTCTCCGTTCAACCAGGATTGTATGTCGTGACTATTAGCCATGTAATGGTTAGCGTTTAGCGGCGACTCGCAGTTTGGCGCTGCGGCTGCGGGGGTTACGGGCTACCTCTTCGGGTGAGGCTTCGCGGCCTTTCTCGATCAGTTCGAACGGGCTGAGGTTATTGCCGTAGAAATCTTTCTCTATCGTGCCTTCCAGATTGCCGCTGCGCAGGAAGTTCTTCACCAGCCGGTCTTCGAGCGAGTGGTAGGTCAGGATAGCGATCCGTCCACCGGGTTTGAGCAGGTCTCTGGCGGCTACCAGCATCTCGCGTAGGGCACCCATCTCGTCGTTTACTTCGATCCGCAGGGCTTGGAAAAGTCGTGCCAGCTCTTTGCTCATCTCCGCAGGGATACGGGAAGCCGCTACGAGGTCTTCCGTGCGCTCGATGCGTTTCTGCGCTCTGGCGCGGCAGATGTTTTTCGCTATGAGACGGCTGTTCTTCATCTCGCCGTAGAGGTACAGCACTTTCGCCAGTTCTTCCTCGCTGTAGCTATTCACGATATCGGCAGCCGTCCGTTTGGCGGTCTGGTTCATACGCATGTCCAGCGGGGCACTGAAACGGAAGCTGAATCCGCGTTCGGGGCAGTCAAAGTGGTGAAAACTAACCCCAAGATCCGCCAATAAACCGTCTATCTGTTCGATGCCGTAATAGTCCATCCAGTTGCGTAAGTAGCGGAAGTTGCTGTGCACAAAGGTCCAACGGTCATCGTCGATCGCGTTCTGCAGTGCATCTGCGTCCTGATCGAAGGAGTATAACTTACCGGCTCCTGCTTGAAGGATGGCGCGTGAGTGACCGCTGCCGCCGAAGGTGACATCGACATAGACGCCGTCGGGCTTGATGGCCAGGCCCTCGATCGTCTCGTGCAGCATTGCCGGTATGTGATAGACGGTGGACATGTTCGATTAGCGATTAGCGATTTTCGATTTTCGGTTTGGACATTTTTGCGCGGAGACGAGCTGCCAGTTCCGTCTGGCTGAGACGTTTGGCTGCGAAGTTCTCCGGTGCCCACAACGCGAAGCGGTTGAGCATGCCTACGAAAAGCACGTCCTGTTGTGCACCGATCATCTCGAGGTTCTTCTTTTGGAGCAGGATACGACCTTGTCCGTCGAGCTCCATGTACTCGGCGTCTGCCATGAACTGCATGAGGATCAGTTGGTCCTCGGGATTCCACTCGTCCAGGGTCTGGCGCATCTGCTCCACTTTGTCGTTCCAGACTTGCTCCGGATAGAACATCATACACTCGTTGTCGGTATCGCGCCGCATGACCATGATCTTCGAGCCGGTCTCGGCCAGAATCTTACGGTAGGCGGCAGGGACGAAGATACGTCCCTTCTCGTCCAAACGAGCCTCTATATTTCCGATAAATGTACCCATATTCACCACTTTTGTTTAAAATCGGGTGCAAATATACGAAAAATATTTCAATTTCCCCACATTTCCCCACAAAAAAAATTTTCAATTGTTTTATTAACATATTTTCGACAGAAGTGCATATGTTATAAAAAGCGTAAATTCATAGGTTTATAGCGGTTATTAACATTTTCGCGAAAATGTGGGGTAAAATGGGGAAAAGAAAGCAGAGGGGCAAAATGAAAGAAGCCCGCCGTGTGGCGAGCTTCTTTAGGAGGGGTGTGAAACACGTCGGTATCAGAGTTGAATACCGAGGACGTTATACGTTTTGTTACCCTTCTTGATGATCAGTTGGCCGTCGCGGATGAATTTTTCTGCTTTCACGTCGGCGCTGATAGCCTCTACAGCCGTCTGGCCGTTGATCTTATCGATCTGGAGCACGATATACTTACCTGCCTTACCGAACTTGATGCAATCGCCGATTTTCGGTTGGTCCGAAGCGTAGACATGCAAGGTGAAGAGGCGGTAGTAGGACCAGAGGGTGATCGGATCCTCCTCATCGTCGTTGAGCATCATCTCATAGTCGGCAATCATATGGATGTAATCCGGTTGCTGAATATCGAAGAGCCAGGTGCGTTTATCGGCATCGTAGGGCTTGAAGGTCGAGTAGAAAGCGAACTCATTGTAATCGGGACCTAACTTAGCGTAGGAAGCGACATACTGGTATCCGCTGCCGTGGTACGAAACCATATCGATAGAGATGGTATCGCCATGTTGACCGATCTCTTCGGGTTGGGTAGAGGAAGAGGAGATATAGTTCTCCAGGGTCGGGTAGATACCGTTGAGCATGATATAGGGCTCTGCCTTGATGGACTTCACGACGCCGCCTTCGTACAGCATTTCGGTCTTGGTGGGATGTACGACACACTCGGCTGCATAGATACCGAAGTTATGGGATTCCTTGAAACCGGTGATGACTACGCGGAAGGGCTCGCCAACGAGCAGACCTTCGTTCATCAACTCGCCGTAGGCGCTGGTGTCACGGAGGTGGAAGGTAAGCATCTTACCTTTGGTGTAGCTGAGGTTGCTCAAGTCGTTGGCCGTAGCCATCGAAGCAGCCAGTTCGACACCCTGCTCGTTCTGAATACTGAGATAGAGCGTATCCAGTTTGAGGTCTTTGGGGTTGAAGGTGCTATACTTATCGCTCGAGATCGCTAAGGAGACGCTCTTGATATAGAGCGGTGCCTGCGGCTTGTCATAGTGCGTGGTGATTTTCACCGGGTTGACGCGCGTGTACACCATCGAGTCGGCCGTCATGTCGTGATTCGGTACGGCTGCCGAGTCGATCGTATATTTGGATGAACCGAAGAGGTAGTGTACATAGCCGTCAGCAGCGGTGTATTGGATGAGATTCATGCTGACACCCGATTGATTCGTGCTCATCGCGTTGGTCAAGGGCCATAAACCGTCGGAGGTGTTTGCGCTGGGCAGACCGCCGATAGCCAGCGGACAATCCGAGGCTGAGGGGTTCTTCGACGAGCTGAGCATCATGTATTTCTTCTCCGTACCGTCCAGGAATTTGGTGGTCTGGAGTGGCGTAGCGTTCTGCCAGTAATAGCTTCGTTCTACATCGACGTCTGCATCTTTGGCATAGGCATCGAGCAGACCGCCGCTGGCTACAATCGTGTCGCAGAAATTACCCAAGAGGTCGATTTCGTAGTTCTCATCTTCGCAATAAGACGGATACTCCGCGGAGAAGGAAGTGAGATACTTGATGGATTTGTAAGTAGCACGTTGGTTGGTCCATATCCAGCACGGAATGGAATCCGACCATGCACCGATCACACCGGGGTGCTTGATGAACGTACCCTTACCGGCTTCGTCCATACCTAAGAACAATGTTCCTGCCGGGTTGAGATAACCTACATCCTGGGGCTCGTCGGCTTGCGCGGCGGCAGCCTGTGCGGGCAATTGCGGGATGTCGGTGTCATCTACATACACATCCTGACCCATACTGCGGGCATGCTTGAGCGACTCCAAGAAGAGTTGCGAATGACCGGGGAGGGGCATGGAGGCCATTTTCTGCTGTGCGTTAAGCATCGCACAACAGCCGGCCAATAATCCTATAAGTAATGTCTTTTTCATTCTTTGTTTCAATTAATGTGTCCAACATCCGTAAATTAGTAGATCATCTTGTCTGCGATGACATGGATCGTCCGGTTTTCACCTTTGAGCAAGAGCTGCGTCATGTTCAGCGCCGAGCCCGTATAGGACTCCGGTTTGTACGTACCGCAGAAGATATCGCAGAACAGTTTCGCTGCATCTGTCTCTGTATCCGCCAAACGTGCAAAGAGGGGCTTGAGGGCATCCTCGTGCGACTTGTAGGCGAAGGTCAGTTGCTCATTGGCGTTCTTATGGTTCAAGACGATACGTCCGCCGAAGACTTTACCGTCCACGAGGTAGGATACATAGAGGGCGTATGCATAGGTCTTGGAACCGCGGCTGTCGGTAGTGGTAGTACGCTCATAAGCGACTCCGTTGATATCCGCACCTTTGGCCAGACCGAGTTGACGGAGGGCCTCATAATCGGCTTTTGTCTTCGCATCCGTATCCTCTGCTACATATGCCCAACGGCTGTAGGTGGTGAACTTATGCGCAAAGAAATCTGCAGCCGTATAACTGCTGCTGAGGAAAGCCTTGCCGTCGTCGGTCTTGAGGAGTTGCTTGTCTTCGGTAAGTTTGAAGTCCTTGGCGTAGGTGACGCTGTCGGCCATGAGGAAGCCCGAGTAGAAATGTACTCCCGTGGGGGTGATGATGAATCCGCGCGACTGTTCCTCGCCGTCTTTCTCGTAGGTGAACATACCGTCCTCGTAGGTCATCTTGATCTGCGAAGCACCGTCCCAGAAGAGCATATCCACACCGTCGTTATCGTCGAAGATATCGGCGTTGTAGTCATCAATCATATCGAAATACTCTTTCCAGATGACGCCTGTCTCCAGCTTATTGAGTGAGATATACGCCTGGTTTTTCTTACCTTTGAGGCGGATATGGTCCTTATCCTCGCTTGTGAGCACCACAAACTCATAGTCGCCCGAATAACCGACGCCGTCGCTCAAGGGGTCTGAGAAGACGGAGAAGAGGGTGTTGTACGAGTTGAAGGTCAGGATGCAACCCTGGGTACCGTCGATGTCCCACAAACTGGTCTCTTCCATGTAGTTATCCTTGGATGAGATACGGTTTTTGGCAGCGATCTTAACCGATCCGTCTGCCTCGAACTTCATCAGGAACGCATAGCCGGCAGCATCCGGATAGGGGAAATAGCATAACTCCCAACCGTTCTTCGCGCTGCACAGGTTGTCACGAAGGGCATCCTCCGTGGCATGCAAACGCTCTGCGGCAGATTGGTCGAAAAGGTCCGCTTCCTGACGGCTGCAACCCATCGTACCTATCAGTACGACAGCTGCAAAAACATATAATAGAATCTGTTTCATAGATCGCTCAAATTATTTGTCATACGAATCATTCATCACAATGTCATAGGTAAGGGCATCCTGACGACGCTGTACTTCGGCGCGCAGAGAATCGAGGGTGTAGTCGTATTTCTCCGACAACCAATCCTTACACATGTTGATCTTCGTCATAATAATCACGGTTCCGGGTTTATCCTCGTCAAAGCTGACGATATGGGTATGGTCAGCAGCCATGACGATACCGCGTTTCTCCCAGGTCTCTCGCGTGTCCGTTATATAAGAGGAGATGACCTCTACAAAATCCTCGTGTGCCTCACTCATGGAGTAGGGGGTTACGAAACCGAGCATGTAGGCTTCCTCGTCCGAGTGGTACTGCCATGACTGCGAGTCATACAAACCTGCGGAAATCTGCTCGTACTCTTTGGGGAAGGACTTGGTCTGGTGCAGAATATGCGAGAACTCGTGGTGCATGACATGGAAGATATACTTGTTGAGCCATTTCATGTTGCTCAGGTCGATATCGTTCATGTTGTACAACGTGATCTTCACACCACCTTCTGCCACACCGAGGGTCTCTGTTCCCTGCGCGGCGTTGATAGCCGGTGAACCGAGCACATTGATGATACGCGGGGCGTACAACTTGAGGAACTCTTCGCCCATCTGAGTGCCGTACACATCCAGCCATAGGTATTTGATGGCATGGGCTACAATCTGTGCTTTGTCGTACGATACCGGCACGAGGTTGTAGTTCATGTCCGTGGACTCGTCGTCTAACTTATACTGGAAAGCGATATTATACTTGAGTTGATAGTTTTCGTACAGATACTTGTCAAACTGATAGGTATAAGACGTGCTGTCCAAAACAGGTACATCCTTGAAAATCGATTCTTCATCCAATTTCTCTTTGCACCCCGTCATTCCCAGCGATACGATCGCTGTAAGAACTATATACTTGATATACTTTTTCATATGCTCGTCCAATTTTATTCGTTAGCAGGAGTGATAGTGAGGTTTTGCATTTCGCTCTGCAACTGCATAAAGAGCTCCAAACCGTTCGGTTCAGTGGTCGGACCACCGGTGGTGCTGACGGCGTTGTTATCGCCTACGATCACACGCTCGTTAGGTTTCTGACCACCCAGGATAGCTTCCTGCGGCAGCTGAATAGCACGGCGGTCGTCGTTCCATACCAGATGCTTGGTCTCTACCGGATAACCGATCTCGTGCTTGATCTCAATACCGTAACGTTTGATATCGAAGAAGCGCATACCGTCATGCAGTGTCTCGATACGACGCAGGTGCAATACGCACCAGATATACGGCATTTGTGCATCCGAGATCTTCCAAGTCGGACACATGTCCTCGTTGTGCAATACCGGCGTGTGCTGTACGTTCTTGCCTTTCTTGAAGAAGCTCGTGATGCGGGAGTCGGTCAGGTCTTTGGTACACAGATAGCCTTTGGCCCATACATCCATATCCGCTACGGCAGCTGCTATATCGCCCTTCATGATCTCTGCCTCGGAACGGCAAAGCAAGGTCTCACCCGTTGTGAACTCGCGACGCAGGCTGTGCGGAAAACCGATACCGGCCACCTTGTCCGTGTACTCGAACGGCTCATAGAGTTTGCTGAAGAAACCGCCGAAGTTGGCATCGAAACGCCAGATGCTGGCGCCGGGGAAACTACTATCCCAGCACGGACCTGCCCCGTTGACCGTATAATCACGCGGCGCGCGGTTGAAGGTGTAGCGGCAGGAAGTGGAGGTGTAGCCGTAGAGGGCAAACGAATAGGTACTCAAGATGAGCAGGTTAGACGGCGAAGCGACGTCCGTCCATGCGTAGAGCTCCAACTCGATGTTACCTTTGTCCTTGCAGTTTGCGGCATCAAACATGACCGAAGCAGCCTCCGAAGCCGTGGTGCCCAGCACTTTGTTCGCATGGGCAATCACTTGGTCGTAATCGCGCTTGAACAGATAGAAACGGGCTGCGAAAGCGTGTGCTGCTTTCACGTTGAAGTGGTATTTGGGAACGGAGTAGTAGTCCTCGCTGACCAAAGGAAGTCCTTCCAAGAGGTCTTTCTCGATCAGGTCATACACTTCGGCTACGCTGTTACGCTCGTAAGCCGGTTTCACTTCGGTCTCGGCCTCTGTCATGTAGTGGATACCTACATCCGACTTGCTCTGCTCGGCATCTTTATATGCCTGTGCGAAGATGTTGACCAGAATGAAGTGGTTGTATGCGCGGCAAAGCAGCGCTTCACCCTTCTCTGCACTCAGGTCTTCACCTTCCTTCTCCAGTTTGATAATAGCATCCAGCGCCTGGTTGGCTACTGCGATGTTCTTGTAGCAGTAATCCCAAATCCAGTAAGGACTGTCCTGCGAAGAGAAGGCGGTTACGTCCTCCCATGCAAAAATCTGGTTGTAACCCTGGTTGAACGGTTGTTTGGTGTTGATATGTCCGTAAGCATCCGGGGTGTTGTTATCTATGATGTTGTCTGAGCTGAACTCGCACAACGGGCCGTAGTTCGCTGCATTGTATGCGTTAACGAGCAGCAGACGCACTTTTTTCTTGGTGTCTATCTCTGTACGGTTGTCCGGGTTCTTGTCCAAGAAGTTACAGCTCGTCAGCCCTAACACCAGTACCAATACGATATATGCTAAATTCTTTTTCATTGTGTTTCTGAATTTATGGTTAGTACTCATTTATTAGAAGCCAAGGCGCACCGTCAAGGTGAACTGACGCGGCACAGGCGAACTTACACCACCTGAACTGTAGAACTCAGGATCTTGACCGTTCAACTTCTTGTCGGCATAGAGCAGCGCTAAGTTCGTACCGCTGATCTTGGCGGAGAAAGAAGAAACAGCCTTCTGTCCCTCAAACCATTTCTGGGGGAACGAATACTCGAGCGATACCTCTTTGAGACGGATGAAGCCGCCGTCTGCTACGCGGACGTCGCTGTAGTTATATGCCGAATAAGCGTAGTTCAAACCGTCGATCGTCTCGTACTGACGTTTGGAAGCAATCACCGGAATAGTGGTCTTTGCTTCATCACCTGCTACCATCCAACGGTTCTTCATCTCGCGCATGTTGGCGGAGATATCGTTGTACTGGCTTGCATAGACGTTGCACAGGTCGTTCAGACGGATCTTGTTTCCGCCACGGAAAGTGAGGAAGACACCAATCTTGAAGTTCTTGAAGATCGTGAACTCGTTGCTGAAACCACCATCGATCGTCGGGTCAATCGTACCCTCGTACTTGAGGTAATCGAGGTTCTCGAAGTCCTGGAAGTTGATATCGCCGTAGTTCTCCGGGGTGTACAACTCCGTTCCCTCTTTGTTGGCATAGAAAGTGGGCAGACCTTCGTCCGTCAGACCCGCAAAACGAATGGAGTAGAGGGCGTACAGCGGACGATCGACTTGACGACCGTAACCGTTCAAGAGCGTGTATGCGCGGTCGTGCGAATCGAGCTTGGTGATCTTGTTCGTGATATGACTGAACGCCAGGTTACTCGTCCATTGGAAGTTCTCCAAGCGGACATTGACGGTCGAGAGTGCGATCTCTATACCTTGCGACTCCATCGTGGCATCGTTGGCATATTTTGTGATCTGACCACCCACACCCGAAGTCTGAACCGGGCCGATCAGGTCGTAGTTGTTACGACGGAAATAGTCGACATCCAGATTGATGCGGTCGTCGATGAAGCCGAGGTGGGTACCGATATTGAACTCATGTTTCTTCTCGTACGTCAACTCGGAGTTCGCCAGATCGACCAGCTCGATACCGGTCTCCGATACGTTTGCCAGCGGTCTCCACGGGTTGTAAGCCTCGAAGATAGCGAGCGAGTTGCTCACGCTCTCCGGACCACGGGTCGCCGTCAACGAATAGCTCAGTTTCAGGCTTGCCGCCGTCCACCATCTGCCGAAGGTCGGACGCCAGAAGCGCTCTGCGTCTGCGTTCCATACACCGCTGACGTTCCAGGTCGGCAACCAACGTGCTTTGGCCGAGTGACCCAACTTGTTCGATCCCTCGTAACGGATGGTTCCTGTAACCGAA
>Ga0247611_10003147_pt1 | contig 24997 bp, 14 predicted proteins | sample 177DNAGHGhighgp2_FD_192422 | JGI IMG/M metagenome (GOLD analysis project Ga0247611, IMG submission 192422) | Sheep rumen microbial communities from Palmerston North, Manawatu-Wanganui, New Zealand - 1770 DNA GHGhigh gp2 | ecosystem: Host-associated > Mammals > Digestive system > Stomach > Rumen... | reverse complement strand
CCAGCGGCCTTTTTGCCCGAATAGTGGGCAAAGTCAGTGCGATGACCGCATTACAATACATCAATTACATTAACAACAAACCCATAGGCAGGATTAAGTACGCACTGGTTTAATTCCGCCAACGGGTAAATTAATATTTTTGCTAACGCCGAATCTGTTTCACCTCTACATAGCTCAAGCAAGCTTAGATCAGTGTTCGGTTTAATTGCAGATTTCATTTTTTATTCATTTTTCATTGTGAAATATTACAGTACAAACGGACAAGCACCTTTGGCAAGCCTTGAGAAGGCTGTAGTGAAAGGTTTGGCAGAAGACAAGGGTCTCTATATGCCCGAACGCATCAAGCCTCTGCCACAGGAATTCTTTGATAATATTGAGACGATGACGTTTCAAGAGATAGCCTACACAGTGGCAGATGTCTTCTTTGGTGAAGATGTGGCAGCAGATGACCTTCGCCAGATAGTCTACGACACATTGTCTTTCGACTGTCCAGTCTGTCGTGTGACCGACAACATCTATTCGCTGGAACTCTTCCATGGCCCCACTTTAGCTTTCAAAGATGTCGGTGCACGTTTTATGGCCCGTCTTCTGCAGTATTTCATTAGGAAAGAGCAGAAGCAGGACACTACGGTTAACGTGCTTGTAGCCACCTCTGGCGACACGGGTTCTGCTGTGGCAAACGGTTTTCTTGGTGTTGACGGCATCCATGTTTATGTTCTCTACCCAAAGGGTAAGGTAAGCGACATTCAGGAATGTCAGTTCACCACGCTTGGTCAGAACATCACAGCCATTGAAGTGGACGGTGTGTTTGATGACTGCCAGCGCCTTGTGAAATCAGCCTTCATGGACTCCGAACTCAACAAACTGATGCAACTCACATCAGCCAACAGCATCAATGTTGCCCGTTTTCTGCCACAAGCATTCTATTATTTCCACGGCTATGCTCAGATGAAGCGTATGGGGAAGGCCGACAACTTGGTTGTATGCGTTCCTTCCGGCAATTTCGGCAATATTTGCGCAGGTTTGTTTGGCAAGCGCATGGGTTTGCCCGTAAGACATTTCATAGCTTCCAACAATGCCAATGACGTGTTCTACAACTACTTGCAGACCGGGATATATACAGCCAAGCCATCCATTCAGACCATAGCCAATGCTATGGACGTGGGTGATCCATCGAATTTTGCCCGCGTCTACGACCTTTACGGCAAGAGCCATACCGCCATCTGTCATGACATAAGCGGAGCCACTTATAGCGACGAACAGATAGCCGCCACCATACGCGAAGTATTTGAACAGACAGGCTATGTGTGCGATCCACATGGTGCATGCGGATATAGGGCATTGAAGGAAAGCCTCAAGCCAGGCGAGACTGGCCTGTTTCTTGAGACAGCTCATCCAGCCAAGTTCAAACACACCGTTGACAAGATTCTCGAAGGCGACATAGATATTCCTGCCAAACTGCAAGCCTTTATGCAAGGCACGAAGCAAAGTATTGCGATGAGCAAAGAGTTTGAAGATTTTAAAGAGTTTTTGATGAAATCAATTTGACAGATGGGCGATTGATTTGTTTTTGTTTTAAATTTATTTTGAAGACAATAAGACAATAGTTTGTTTGATTTTAGAAGATTTTCTATATATCGACATACTGGTATATCTATATATATCGAACCTACTATCAACCATAAACTATCAACTTTAAACTAATCTAACAACATGTGGGCACTAATTAAGGACATATTCAAGAAAAAAGAAGATCCGTCGATATCGCGGACTTTGAAAAAGCAGAATGCAGCCTCCGCTCCGTTCATGAAGACGCGTGGCCGCATGATTCGCTATGGCATCCTGACCGTTGCACTTGCCATCATAACATATTTCTTTCCAAGTCCTAACCCCTTCAACTTTCTCTACTCCGAGGGTGAGCCATGGCACTATGCCCCGCTCTATTCGCTTTATAAGTTCAACATCAACATGAGCGACTCGGTGCTTCAGATGAAGCAAGACAGTGTGAAGCGAGATTTTGAGCCTTATTATGAGCGAAACAACAGCATTTTAGACAGTGTGAAACAAGATGTGAGTGCAGAAGTAAAGCGACTGTTATCAGAAAAGCCTCAATATCGCACTTCACATATCACCCACTATATCCACCAGCTGAATAATGCCTTAGATTCGGTTTATAAACATGGCGTTATTTCACAGACCAGCTATGACAGTTTGCATGAAGCCAGCACCAGCCATATCAGGGTAGTTGACAAAAACATAGCGACCCTGACTAATCTGTCAGACATCTTCAATGAACAAAATGCGTATAAGCAAATCACCACTCCAACCAGTGGTGACACCCTTCAGCAACAATTTCTCTATGCCCTTGGACTGAACACCATGCTGAAGAGCAATCTTCGCTACGATGCCATGAAATCAGATCTGGAGCTTCAAGCCATGATTGACTCTGTTTCTCCTAACATAGGATTCGTGATGGAGAATGAAAAGATTATCGACCGCGGGGAGATTATAACTCGCGACAAGATATTAAAGCTGAATGCCTATCAGAACCTTGTGTTGGAAAAAAATGCAGCAGAACGTCCGTTTACCAGTTTGCTTGGCCAAATACTGATGGCAGCCGCCATTCTTCTGATTCTCAACAGCTATCTATATATATTCCGCCGCGACTACTACAGCAACCTCAAGGCATTCGTCATGTTATTCTCGTTCGTTGTGGTGTTCTGCATCCTGGCTTCCACATTAGTGGAGCACCACTTCATGCATGTGTTCATCCTGCCTTTCTGCCTGCTTCCAATAACCATACGCATATTCCTGGATTCCAGAACAGCATTCGCCTTTACCATTGGAATGGTACTGCTCGTGTCATTGAGTTTGAACTCTCCTTACGAATTCATCCTATTGGAGACAATAGGCGGACTCGTTGCCGTACAGACCACACGCGGTATGTCGCAACGTTCGCAACTCATCACCACGATGATAGTCATCACTATTGTTCAGGAAATCATCCATTTGGCATATATTCTAATGAGCGACAATTATTTCTCATGGGACACCATCGAGCGCTATCCGTTCTTCTTCCTTTTCATCGGCGGTCTGATGCTACTATTTGCCTACCCACTTCTGTGGCTTGTGGAACGTTTCTTTGGCTTCACCTCAGAGATGACCTTGGTGGAACTGTCGAACACCAACAACCCACTTCTGAAAAAACTGACAGAAGAAGCTCCCGGCACGTTCCAACATTCCATCCAGGTGGCTACCTTGGCCTCCGAGATTGCATCCAAGATAGATGCCAACGTGCAGTTGGTTCGCACTGGCGCTTTGTATCACGATATAGGGAAGCTGTCGCGTCCTGTGTTTTTCACAGAAAACCAGTCAGACAAGAATCCTCACGACCGCATCACCCCTATTCAGAGTGCCCGCGCCATCATAGAGCACGTGACCAATGGCTTGAAGCTGGCAGATCACTACGATTTGCCCGAAGTGATAAAACGTTTCATATCCACCCATCATGGCAACGGCAAGGTTAAGTATTTCTATATTACCTATAAGAACGAACATCCAGATGAAGAAATCGACGATTCGCTATTCACATATCCAGGTCCAAACCCCGAGAGCAAGGAAGAAGCCATCCTGATGATGGCCGACTCCGTGGAAGCTGCTTCGAGGAGTCTGACTGAATACACAGAAGAAAGTATCTCTGCGCTGGTCGACAAGATAGTAGACGGTCAGATGAATGAAGGTTTCTTCAAAGCCTGCGACATAACATTCAAAGAGATAGACACGGCAAAGAATGCTCTTAAGGAGCGTCTTAAAACCGTTTACCACACCCGAATTATTTATCCTGAACTAAACGAAGAATGATTTTATAAATTATTTTTTAACCTGGTTTGACGGTGAAAGTATGATATAGCTGACACAAGATGTAGGTGGGTGAAAAAATCATTTACGGCTTGACGGGCGCACACAAGGCACTCCCCTACAACAGGAGTGTTGTGCACAATGCCATAAACTCTCCATCATAAAGCATAAACTATAAACAACAAATTATAAACTATTATAATGAGAATCTTAACATTACTATTAGCATTTGCCTCTAGTGTGTTGGCATGGTCGGAAAAGAAAGATCAGTTTCCAGATGGCACAAAGATAGAGCATTGGTTCTATGAGAACAATCCATCCACTCGAGAATCGCTTGGGAAAGAGTTCGTCATCACCGACTATGGTGTATGTTCCGATTCCACGCTTGTTCAGACATCAGCCATCCAAGCCGTTATAGACAAGGCATCCGAATCGAATGGCGTGGTTGTAATTCCTAAAGGCACATATATGAGCGGTGCGTTGTTTTTCCGTCCAGGCACCAAGCTATATGTTGAGAAAGGCGGCAAGCTTAAAGGCAGTGCCGACATATCAGATTTTCCCGTTGTGACTACCCGCATAGAGGGTCAGACCTGCAAATATTTTGCAGCGCTGGTGAATGCAGACTCCATCGACGGTTTCAAGATATGCGGCGAAGGCATCATCGACGGCAATGGTCTCAACTATTGGAAAGCCTTTTGGCTACGTCGCAGCTGGAATCCTCAATGTACCAACAAAGACGAGCAACGTCCTCGTCTCGTATTCTTGTCGAATTGTAAGAATGCAGAAATTTCTGGTGTGACCCTTCAGAATTCCCCATTCTGGACCACTCATATCTACAAGTGCGACCATGTAAAGATGCTCAATCTCAGCATATTGTCGCCAGCCGAGCCAGTGAAAGCCCCTTCCACAGACGCCATCGATATAGATGCCTGCACCTATGTACATGTGAAAGGCTGCTATATGTCGGTGAACGACGACGCTATAGCTCTGAAAGGCGGCAAAGGTCCTTGGGCGGACACCGACCCCACCAATGGCAAGAACGAATATATAATCATAGAAGACTGCAAATATGGTTTCTGCCATGGTTGCATCACATTTGGAAGCGAGTCAATCCACAGCCGCAATGTGATTCTTCGCAGAATACAAGTCGACAAGGCAACCAGGTTGCTTTGGCTGAAAATGCGTCCCGACACCCCTCAGCAATATGAGCATGTTCGCGTGGAAGACATAACCGGAAATGTCACGTATTTCATATATATACGTCCTTGGACTCAGTTCTTCGATCTTCAAGGTCGCACCGACATGCCATTGTCTTACGGTCAACACATCACGATGCGCAATATCAAGATGACTTGCCGCAGTTTCTTCGAAGTGGCAAAGAGCGACCAATACCGTCTGTCGGATTTCCTATTTGAGAATCTTGACATAACAGCTGAAAATGGCAAATATGATGAGAGCCAGATAGACAATTTCACACTTAAAAACATAAGGTTGAGTCCAGTTCGAAAACTAAACAGATAACACATTATTTTTTATGATAAATCAATAGGCAAGTTTTTTTATTACATAGAACTTGCCTATTTTTTTGGTAGTTAAATGCTTTATTTATAACTTTGCAAAGAAATTGTGGACAAGCATCTTAATGACTAAAATACAACATTCATTATGAAAAAAATTTTACTAACTACACTTCTAACTTTGGCTGCTGTATGTTGCTATGCAGAGAAATCCATCTACATTCCATCTGGATGGAGCTACAACTCAAGCACTGGTGAATACACTCAAGACGGGTATTCATATTCCATGTCGAGAAAACGCGAAAGCGACAACTTCGTAGTCTTCTGGTCAAGCGAATATGGCAACACTGCACCGGATGCACTTCCTACATCCGATTTCTTCTATGTGAATATCAACGACCTGCTTAATCAGGCAGAGCAATTTTATAAGCTCTATGCGGAAACGCTCAAATTCGTAGACCCAACAAAGTCGACCACCATGTCGAAATATAAGTGCATGATAATGCTCATGCACTCATCGGAATGGGCTGCCTACGGAGGAGGATTCGACTTCGTGGTCCCGGCGTTGTGGATCAATCCTGGCACTTGCAAGCCGGTGGGACATACCATTGCACACGAGGTGGGACACTCTTTCCATTATATGTGTTTCGCAGAAGCCAATAACCATAATGATTCCGGTTCCATCAACACCGGCTTCCATCTCTCTTGTGGTAAGGGACAAGCTATATGGGAGCAGACGGCACAATGGCAGGCCGCAATGGCATTTCCTCAATATATGTTCACAGAGAGTTATCCGCTCTTCGGCTACAACGCCAATTATGCCTTTTCGCATGAATGGATGAGATACCAGAGCTATTGGTTTCACTATTACCTCTGCCAGTACTACAACGACCTGACCACCGTGGCACAGGTATGGAAAACGCCGATGACCGGACAAAGCAACGGCAATGCCACCGATTTCTGCCAAGCATACATAAAACTCAAGAACCTCACGGCAGCTCAGTTCTATGAACGCTATTTCGACTATGCCATGCACTGCGCCACATTCGACTTCGACAGAGCGGCGGCATATCGCAACAACTATATTGGCAATTTCCGCTATGCAGCCACGATGATAGCCGACAGCACTTATCAAGTGGCATATTCAAGCTGTCCACAAAGTACCGGCTTCAACGTCATTCCGCTTGAAGTGAAACCAGCAGGAACCGAGATAACCACCGAGTTCACAGCGATGCGTCCTCGCAGTGCTTTGACCGAAGCCGACCCAGTGGAATACCACAACGGTGACAACTGGACCACGAGCACCACCAAATACTACAATTCCGTAAGCAACACCAGCAACAGAGGCTTCCGTCTGGGCTACGTGGTATATAAGACCGACGGCACCAGGGAATACTTCACTGACGATGAGATACATGGCACTGGTTCGGGTCTGAAGACCTCAGAAATCAGTTTCACCGTGCCTGAGAAAGCCCAGAGGATGTGGCTCGTTGTAGTTCCAGCCTTGAGGGCCTACGTTCAGCACAAATGGGATGATAATATTTCCAACGACGACCAGTGGCCCTACTACTTCAAGCTTCAGGGCACCGACATCGGTTCGAATGCCACGGTATATGTACAGTCGACCATCGACGGTCGTGAGGTTAGCGACATAGAGTTTGAATACGACGTATATTACGCTCCAACCACTGGCAGCGACCATTCCGGCACCCAATTCAGTATTGGTGGGTCAGCATTGGCACAGCTTGGCACTGCCTTCCAGATGGGTCAGCCAACCACCGATCTTCCAGCATGTCTTCAAGCCTATTCATCAGGCAACCCAGCAGAAGGCACCTGCAAGTTCTATGCGCTCAATCCAACAACCGGCCGCTACGTGGCTCAGGGCTACACGACCAATGGTGTTGGCCACTGGTTCAATTCCAGCGGCAATCGTTGCACATACGCTGACGGATATGTTTATTCCGACTTTACTCCAAGCACCATGTCGTTCATCATTGGCCAATATCCAGGCAAGCTGAAGAATGGCGATGAATATCGCATAGGTCAGTGTATCAGATACAAGAAGAACAACAAGATAGCCACTGCGCGCTTCTACTTCAACATACACATATCGACCACCAAGACAGGTGCCACGCTCAAGAGCATTACCTACGACGACCCGACAACAGGTATCGAAAACGTAGGCGCCGACACTCAGACAGGCACAACCAATGTTTACTCCATCACAGGTATGCTACTGAAGAGCCGTGTGGAGCAAGGAAATGTGCTTGATGGTCTGCAGCCAGGCATCTATATTGTCGGCGGAAAGAAAGTTATCAAAAAATAAATACAACATCATACGGAAGTTAGTACTTTCGGTTTTCATGGCTTTTGAAAGGGTGCGCTCATAGCGCACCCACTTTTTAGAATCTTTAAACTCAGCTGTATCATAGACCCTCATGAAAAATCAGCGATATAAATCATTTTTTCTCGTATTAATAGTTATAATTCTGCTTCTCGGTGCCTTCTTTTTGCCAAAGATACGCATCGGCAGCACAGAATTGCGTCGTGTAAACTTATTAAGCGACGTGATGCTGAAGGACTCCACAGGTGTGATTCTTGCTGAGGCAAAGGTAGATTCTCTCGTAGGCACCTTTGAGGTGCTTGAGGACACGATGAACATGACGACAGAGCTTGGCGAAGCTTTCGACCAGATAGAAATCGAAAACATAGATACGCTGATTGACAGTGGCACAGGGGACGGTGGTAGTGGTTCTGACGGCTTGCCATCCTCCCAACAGTCGTCAAGCAACATTCCAGACACCACCTACCGTGCTCCATCCATTCAGGCCATTGACTATTCCAACGTGGAGACCAATGGCGAAGTGGCCATTGAGGATTTCGGTGGCATCATGGGGCATTTCCGTTCGGCATTATCTCAAGCCAGTAGCAGACCTGTGAGGATAGCGTTCTTCGGCGATTCATTCATCGAAGGCGACATTCTGAGCGGTGATTTGCGCGAGTTGCTTCAGTCGAGTTATGGTGGCAAGGGCGTGGGATGGGTTGACATCTCATGTGTGTCGGAAGGATTCCGTCGCTCAGCCAAGACCAAGAATGCCGGTTGGTCAAAGCATCATGCCAATGACCGCAGTGGGTATCAGAAATCGTTTCAAGGACTTAACGGCGGCTATTTCGTTCCAATTGCCGACAATGCCACGTTCAGTGTTACCACGAGCAAGGGTCGAGCAGCCACAGCCGATAAGGCATACGTATTTCTGTCGCCTTCGGGTATCTACCTTGAGGGTTGTGCCAACGGTGGTGCCATGCAACCACTTGGAATCGGTGGCAACAGCACTCTGGGTATAGCTGAGATCAGCGGCAGCAACATAAGCAAGTTGAGTCTGAGCGCCAGTGGCACCGGTCATGTGCTGGGCGTTGCGCTTGAAGGCAATACTGGCATCGTGGTGGACAACTACAGCATGCGTGGGAGCAACGGTTGCTACACAGCCAACACTTCGAGTGCCATGCTCAGTGCCTACGCCCAATATCGCCCTTACGATTTGTTTATATTCGAATATGGTCTGAACATAGCCAGCAAAAACAGCAGGAACTATAGTTCATATACCAGCCAGTTCAAGCAGGTGATACGCAAGATCAGGTCACATTTCCCTAATGCCAGCATCTTGATTCTCGGCAGTGGCGACCGCGACATAAAGACTTCAAACGGATTAATGACCATGCCAGGGGTGAAAGAACTTATTGCCGCTCAGCGCCAGATGGCCATGGACGAGGGTGTGGCATTCTGGAACACCTACGCTGCCATGGGTGGCGAAGGCGGCATAGGGCGCATGCAACAGAAGGGTCAGGCCAATCTCGACTACACCCACATCACGTTCAATGGTGGAAAAGTGATAGCCAAGTGTTTGTATGATGCCCTGACATCGAATTAGGGAAAAATCTTATTGAAAACTATCTAATTGCAATTTGGCAACTTCCTTGGAAAGGAAATTGCCAAAATTTTATCATATAAACATATTTCTCAAACGGCTTAGAACACCGCCTTTCCTATGCATCCACTTGGCTCTTGTATGTTAAGTAGTGAAGCTATGGTTGCCGCTATATCGGTGATATAGTGAGGCGAGTTGTCCCATGCGGGTTCAACGTGCCATCCCATGAATATTAGAGGTATGTGTGTGTCGTCAGGATTCCAGATTGAGTGAGTTGTTCCCCGATGTATGTGGCTTGACTTGCGAAAATCCTCTTTCGATGCGAAATCCTCCACCATTCTTGATTCAAATATGATTATGATGTCGCCGCAGCGGTCTTTGTTATATCCGTTGACTGCCATTGTGCGTATTGGTTCGGGCACATAATCAGGGATGTCATCAAATGGAAAGGCATACGCCACGTCATCCCTATTGCTGAGATATTCAGCAGCGGCAGCCTTCACCTCTTTGAGTTGACTGCTTTTCCTTACTTCCTTTGTGAAGAACACCTGCTGGTTCATTATGTGGTCTACAAACTTTGAGAATTGAGGAACCTGTTTCTTCAGTTCATTGTTCAGTTCCTCCTTTAGCACCGACGGAGCCCACGATTCTCCTGGCAGTTTGTTTTCCCTGCGGAACTGGGCATTGTGTGATCCTCCGTGGTCGGCAGTTAGGAAGATGACATACTGTCCCTTTCCCACCCTCTGGTCGAGGAAGTTGAGGAATCGCTCCACTTCACGGTCGAGCCGCAGATATGTATCTTCCATCCAGATGGAATTAGGGCTCAACTTATGACCAATCATATCTGTCGATGATATGCTGACAGCTAGGAAGTCGGGTACGTTGTCAGGATTATTGCCCAGGTTTTCGCCTTCCACAGCCGCCATCGCCATGTCGAAGGTGATGGTTTGTCCCCATGGCGACTGCCGGATGGAACCATCGAGTTTGTCTTCCCACTTCTGGTTTCGTGGTGCCGACTGCACGTATTTCGATTCGTCGAGCAACAATTTCCATGGCCCGTCTTTTATGTCGGAATTATGCGAAGCGAGGTTCTGCAGATATTTGTCTCCGAGCCGTTGATTATTAAAGTCCTCCACCCATTTCGGCAGTTTCTTCATGTAGTATGTGCTTGTGATGAAGTTCATGGAATAGCCATCCATCCAGTAGGCTGCGTTTGCAGAATGTCCGGCAGGTAAGATGGATGCACGGTCCTTAAGTGCCACTCCAATGACCTTAGAGCGGAAGTTGGTGGCAAGTCGTAGTTGGTCGGTAATGGTAGTAACAAGCAAGTTGCGTGGTGAATTTTGTCCTGCCCACACGTTTGGGTTTGGATTTCCCTCCTTATCTATGGTGCCAACGCCCTCCACGGAGCGGTCGGTGGTGCAATACACTCGCTCGCCATTTAGCACAAAGTCGTTACCCACGATTCCACTGATGGCAGGCACAGTGCCTGTATATACCGACGTATGTCCTATAGCCGTTATGGCAGGTATATAATTGATGAATGTGCGGTTGCAGTTGTAGCCATCTCGCATGAGCCGCTTGAATCCGCCCTCACAGTAGAGGTCGGCATATCGAGTGAGATAGTCCCATCGCATCTGGTCTACAATCAGTCCTACAACCAATTTAGGGTGGCTCAGACATTCATTAAGGTTGTTCTGAGCTTTCGAAGAGGAGAATCCGAAAACTGCAAAAATAATCAAAAATAATCGCTGCATCATAATTTTAGTGTTTTTATTTTTTCTGGAGATGTATTTTCTGTCGTAATTATTTTGAGCAGACAAAAATACAAAATGTTAGAGATACAAAGTTACAAAAAAAGAAAATAGAATAACACATAAAGCACATAAATTGTAAAAAAAAGAACAAAGTGCATTTTTAGAAGTAAATAATATTTATATAATAAAATTATAATTGTAATTTTGTAGTAACACCAAACTAAATTGTTTACCTATGAAGAAATTATTTATTTCAGCATTACTATTGTCTGGTGCGTTGACATCGACAGCCCAGACGGATGCAATCCGTATTGACATGGCTCAAAAGGGAACCACAATATCAGAGAATCTATATGGAATCTTTTTCGAGGAGATCAGTCATGCCGGCGACGGCGGTCTGTATGCCGAGTTAGTTCAGAATCGTGGTTTCGAGGAGCATGTGTTGCCATCGAGCATGACCTATCGCGATGGAAGGGCATACGCCGTTGATGCCATGAACTATGAACATCGCAACAACCGTAAATGGAATATTCCATGGAATATGTCAGAAAAGATTATGGCAGGCTGGAAGGTTACTCCTCTCAACTGCGATATAAAGTATTCTGTAAAGGAGCAGAAGCAGCCTCTTCACATAAACACCCCCAATGCCATTGAAATTGTAATAACCAGCATGAAGAGCGGTGGTATTGTAACACTTACCAACACGGGCTATTGGGGCATGGGTCTGAAGAGCGGTGAGAAATATGATCTTCGCTTCTATGTCAGGAGCAATGACTATAAGGGCACCATTACAGCCAAACTCGTCAACACCGAAACAGGAGAATCGCTTGGTAAGACAGTTCTAAAGCCAAATAATCTGAAAGACTGGACAGAGCTGACCGCCACACTCACAAGCAGCGGCACAACAGGCAAAGGCGGTCTGTCGCTGGAATTCAACAAAAATGGTACAGTTATAGTTGACTATGTATCACTCTTCCCTCAAGCTACCTTCAAAGGTAGGAAGAACGGACAGCGCGCCGACGTTGCCCAGATGCTCGTAGATCTTCATCCTAAGTTTATGCGTTGGCCAGGCGGTTGTATCGTTGAAGGTGCAACATACGAAAACCGTGTAAAATGGAAGGAGACTTTAGGCGACCCGATAACGCGCCGCGGTGAATGGGACACCTGGGGCTACCGTGCCACCTGGGGCATGGGCTATCATGAGTTTCTCCAGTTCTGCGAAGACTTAGGCATGGATGCCATGTTCGTGAACAATGCGGGAATGTCGTGTTCTGTTAGAAACGGTGACTTCGTGAGCAGCGATGCAGACATGGAAGCCGTAGTTCAGGATTTCCGCGATGCCATCGACTATGCGCTTGCCGATCCATCCACCAACAAATGGGCCAAGATGCGTGCCGAAGCCGGTCATCCAAAGCCGTTCCCTCTGAAATATGTGGAGATAGGCAATGAGAACGTAGGACCAGAATATGTGAAGCACTTCAATTTCATATTCAACAAGCTAAAGGCTGAATACCCTCAAATCATATTCATCAACACTCTCGGCCATACCGACCCACTGCTCGCACAGATACCAGGCGAATATATGGTGGACCCACACTGGTATCGCAATCCCGACTTCTTCTTCAACAACAACCATCTGTTCGACGATGCACCTCGCACCCACGACATCTACGTAGGTGAATATGCATGCAATGCAGGAGTTGGAGCCGGCAATTTGCTGGCAGCTCTGAGTGAAGCCGCCTTTATCATGGGTATGGAGCGTAACAGCGACGTTGTTAAGATGTCGAGCTATGCGCCATTGTTTGAGAATGAGAACCATCGCGACTGGCCGACCAACCTCATCCATATCAACAGCAGCGACGTGTTTGGCCGTGCTTCCTATTACGTTCAGCAGATGTGTGCCGAAAACCGCCCTACATATAATGTATTCGTGAGCGAGACCACCAAGGAAGGTGTTCCTCAGCCATTCCGTGCCGGCGGCATCGGACTTGGCAGCTATGCCACTCAGTGTGATTATAAAGACATTAAGATAACCAATGCCGACGGAACTGTTAAGAACGTGAGCGTGAATGATTTCAAAAGCCTCAGAGGCGAATGGAAGGTTGACGGCAATGTGATAAGTCAGAGTTCCAACGAACCACTCACCATGACCCTTTTTCCAGGATTCAGCGGCGACAACTACACTCTCGAACTGAAAGCTCGCAAGACGGGTGGCTCGGAAGGATTCTTCATCTATTATGGCATGGATGAACGTGGCATGAACGGCTACAGCGCCAACTTAGGCGGCTGGAGCAACATGACTACCGCCTTCCAGCCAATACGCCGTGGCAGGACCAATGACGTGATTGGCCTTCGCAAACAACAGACAATCAAAACCGACAAATGGTATGACATAAAGCTCGTTGTTGATCCGCTTTCAACCACATTATACGTAGACGGGCAAGAGACTATAAGTTGCAAACCATCGACACCTACGCGCCAACTCTGTCAGACAGGCTATGACGAAACAACCGGCGAACTGGTGATAAAGGTGGTGAATGGCACTGACAAGAGCTACAAGCGCAGCTTCCAGATTGACAATGCACGTACGGTGATTCCAACAGGAAAGGTGATAACAATCAGCGGAGATGCAGAAGATGAGAACTCATTTGACCAGCCTACCAAACTGGCGCCTCAGACATCTGTCTATGGCAAGTTTGGCAAGCAGTTTGAATATGAATTCAAGCCTATGTCGTTCACTATATTGAGAGTGAAAGTTAGTAAATAAAATTAGGAAAACTTGGAGCAACGAGCGCAATGATAAGCTTGCTTAAGCATTGCCGATAAGTAACAAGGTTCGACGAAGTCAATAAGGAATACAAACAACTTGTTTACTTGTCAACTCATCTACTTGTCAACTCGTCTACTTGTTTACATGTCAACTTGTTTACTCGTCTACTTGTTTACTAAAAAAATAATATTTATGAAACGAATATTCACATTAATAATTGCTGTCGTAGGTGTGGCTTCGAGTATTTTTGGTCAGCCCATAACAGCAGGAGAGCACACGAGGGTTCAGACCGTTTATGGTCCGATTGAAGGCTATCAAGATGGTAGTATATTCACATTCAAAGGCATCCGCTATGCTAAGGCCGAGCGTTTCATGCCCCCACAGAAGCCAGATACATTCACCGACCTTCGTCAGTGTAAGCTATGGGGTCCTCAAGCCCCACAGGGTGAGAATCTGAGATGGAACGACCGCAACAGCCAGGGTGACTATGGCTTTGGCAATCAGTTTGTTATTGAACCGATGGACGAACATAGTTGCCTCGTTCTGAATGTATGGACTCCAAGCATCAGCGACAAGAAGAAACGTCCTGTGTTTGTATGGATTCATGGTGGAGGTTATGCTGGTGGTTCTGCTCACGACCTGCCTTGCTATGAAGGTCGTGCTCTAAGTGAAGCCGGCGATATAGTTGTTGTAAGTCTCAACCATCGTCTCAACATACTGGGTTATTGCGACTTGACTGGTTTGGGTGGCAAGTATTCACAGTCTGTGAACCTTGGTCAGCAAGACATTGTGAAGGCCTTGGAATGGGTTCACGATAATATCGATCGTTTTGGTGGTGATCCAGGCTGCGTGACCATTGCAGGTCAGTCGGGCGGTGGTGGCAAGGTGTCTACCCTGATGGCAATGCCGAGTGCCAAGGGCCTGTTCCATCGCGCCATTGTTCAGAGTGGGTCCACCCTTCGTCAGGCCGACCCAGAAGGCACTCGCAAATTCGGCATCGCCCTTGCAGAAGAGCTTGGTCAGCCAGCCAACGAAAGTGCCGACTTCTCAAAATTTACCTACGAAGAGCTGAACGCCGCTGCAGGCCGTCTGGCACAAAAGGGAATCCGTGGAGGTTTCTCTCCCGTTGTCGATGGCACAATTCTTCCTCAGCATCCTTTCGACCCAGCTTCTCCAGTATCAAAAGATGTTCCGATGCTCATAGGCACCGACTTCAATGAATTCACGTTCGACATAAGTCGTAACATGACATGGGAGGAGGCCGAGTCAGCCGTAAGGAAGCGCATGGGCTATGAACAAGGCAACAAATTCATTGCAGCCTTCAAGAAAGCCTATCCCAATGCTGAAGCCAAAGAGATGACCTACGTAGACACAGGTTTCCGAGCCGGTGCTGTCCGTCAGGCATCAGCCAAATATAAGCAAGGCGGTGCTCCTGCATGGCTCTATCTTTTCACTTGGAAGCCCGAAAGCAATGCTCTGGGAGCCTCCCACGGCATGGAGTTGCCTTTCATGCTCCACAATGTGAGTCTTCAGCGCGAGATGACCGGTGCTTCAGACAAGGCTTATAAGTTTGAGAAACTCATCAGCAGCATCTGGCTGTCGTTCATCAAGACGGGCAATCCAAACGTGAGTGGTTTGCCTAAGTGGGAGCCTTATAACGATGATACAGGCGTGACAATGATCCTCGACAACAAATGTGAGGCCCTTCAACATCACGACCGCGAACTGATGCAGATGAGCCGCAGCATTTGGTAATAATATTTAAAACAGAATATGCAGTTTTAACCCGAATCGGTCATTAGGTTTTATGTCAGAATAATATTTATTTTGAGCAGATTGTCTTTGGAAGACTCAAAGGTGTAGCGAGCCACATCGAGAGGCTTACGAAGGCAAGGTGCCAAAAGAAATGTTGTTATGACATAAAAAGAACAGGAATAATTATAATTCTACATCTTTTCGGCCTAATAACCGATTTGGGTTTAATTCATGCGACGCCATAGTTATGCAATATTCTTGCAAATTTATGCGTTATATCCATAATGTTATCCTATATGTAAAAAAATCCTAATATAGCAGATATAAATATAAAAATCATTAAAGAAGAGTGTATTTTTACACTTAATATCTTGATTTTTCGTACCTTTGCACCGTAAAAAGATTTTTAAGGCTCAGTTACACGCCTGTCCGAAGGGTTAGAGCCGTTTTTAGGACAACATGAAAGAAATGGATGAAATGATTAAATCAATGAAATTAAAACTGTATAAAATACTGACAGTGATGATGGTGTCGTTAGTGATGCCATCATTCATTGTATATGCTTCAACCCTGCCGGGTCCCGACGATCCCGACAAGAAGAGCAAGGACATGTCTGTTGAAACTCCTCCTACGATGTCTGGAACGAGCTACGGAATGCCATCGCCTCGCCCAGAGAAGGCATTGAACGACCACAGCTCATCAACGGCTAATGTATCAAAACCCATACTGATAGCAAGCGACCCATCCTATTCTCGCGAAGCCTCCATGGCATCATCTCCAAGCATAGAAGCCACTGCCATAGCCATGACGAGCAAGTCTATGCCAAGTTCGTTCAGGGGCTGTGCTCGCAATGAGATTATCGGAAGCGAAAATCTGAATGGCATATTCAGCACACTCGCCAAGGGTGAGAAGACAGTCAGAATACTTCAGATTGGCGACAGCCACGTTCGTGGCAACACCTTCCCTCAGACCATCGAGAAGTCGCTTGAAAGCAATTTCAACGTGCGATTCGACTTCATAGGCATAAACGGAGCCCGTGCCTCTAAATTCACCAGCAGCGATATGCTGAGCAAAATCAATTCCAAGCATCCCGACCTCGTGATTATCAGTTTCGGCACAAACGAAGCTCACGGTAATTTCAGTTCGAGCAGCAACACGAGGGTGATGAACGATTTAGTGTCAGGCATCCGCAAGCACAATCCACAAGTGACTTTCCTCATCACCACCACACCCGGTTCACACATATCACGCAGTGGCAAGAAGGTGGTGAACACCACTCATGAGCAAGTGGCTCAGAATCTGCTTGAGTTTGGTCGCAACAATGGTATAGCAGTTTGGGACCTCTACCACAATATCGGAGGTAATGAGAATGCTTGCAAGAACCTTATAGGCGCCGGGCTGATGCAGGGTGACAAAATCCATCTCACACATTCAGGCTATCGTATGATAGGCAATATGCTTAGCGAAGCATTCATCAATGCCTACAATCAGTTTCTTGTGAGATGATGATAATTGATATTTTCTTTTACAGCTAAACTATTCTCAAAGACATAAAATAGGGCTGGAACCAATTGTTGGTTTCAGCCCATTTTATTTGTATTGTTTTTGCCAAACAAAATAAATTTTACAATATCTTTTATCAGCTATCCGATATTTATTTAGTTAACGTGAGTTCGTTATTATCTGACAATTAATTTCCTCCCATTTTTTATATAAATGCCATTAGGGAGAGATTCCGCATTATAGACTTTTCTTCCTTGCAAGTCGTAGGTTTCAAGATTGGAGTCGGCATCGTTGTTAGGCAATATGATAGCTGTGGCATCAGGGTCGTAGATAGAGAGTTGTTTTGTCGTAGTGCTATAGGATTGGAAGAATCCGCGGTATGCCTTAATCTTGACATTGCCTGTAGATTGATAGAACAGGTTATCCTTGATATAATAAGAGTCGTCGGCTATGCTTTTTCCACATGTGTAGTTGCCTTTGAACATGACCACTCCTGCAATATCGGTTTGCGGGTTGTCGCTTGGTGACACGTTCACTCCATTGATGCAATATGATGTTTTGAACACCTTTGGCTTGATAAGATAAGGAGTGTTGGCTTCGATGGTGTTGGTGGTTTCGAATTTCATCGATATATTATTGCCGTTGATAGTAGCCGACTGCAGGTATCTCACTTCAGTTCCCTCTCCAAAAGTATTTGTTATTTGGCTATCCGTCATGTCGAACGGCAGGCAGATGGTGTTCCATATTCCGTCCTGTTCGAATCCTGATTCACGTATGAATTTCACGTGTGCATTGTTCTTTGCTTGAGGCATCGACGTGTCTGTTTCCTTCAGAATGGTAGTTGCGGCTATATGTTCTTTAGCTGCCTCGATGGCAGCAGTCAAGTTGTCGAGTTGTGTGTTGATAGCGTCGATATCCGTTTCATCAGGGTTGGTTGCCTTCACTGCGTCTCTGAGTTCTCCTATAAATTCATCGCATAGGTCGTCGTAGAGCTCTTCTGCCTGAGCGATATAGTCGAGGTGCATCTCACGCAACGCTGCATAGTATTCCTCTTCAGTACCGACGAAATAGAGTCGCATATTGTCGAACGCCACCCAGTTGGCTGTAGTCTCTGCCGTGGTGTTGAATCCGAGGTTTGCGGCATAGTCGTCGCCCTGTGCAATGTCGAAATACAGGGTATATAATTCCGGCACTCCGTTTGCGGTATGCACATCAGCCGTTTGGTCGTCGGCAAATATGGACACCCCCTGAACCGTCACCGACTCATCAGATTGGTAAGTTGCGATTGCAGAGACACGCAGTTTGTAGTTGCCGTTAGGCAGATATTTGATAGTTTTTGAAGCTGAGTTCTCGCTAAGAGTTCCCCACTGTGTCCATTTCTCGAGCCATGTGCCGTTAATCTTAGCCTCCCCATTGATATAAGAGCGCGAGTCGGAATGTTTTTCGAATCCAGTTAGTTCAGTCCATGTTGACGTATGCTCTGCCTGTTCGTGAATACGTTCCTGAGTGATGTTGTAGTTGCCGTCTTCGTCGGGGTCGGTTTCCTCAGTCATCGACGGACAGGGAAAGGCTTGTAGCAGGGCCTGATATTCCTCTTCTGTGATAGGCAGTACCGTTCCGTGTCTTGGTGTGAACGACCCGCTGGTTGCAGTGTTCTTCACCCATGTAAAATTGGTGAGGTTGGGTGATGAGCAGAACTGATAGTAACCACTGTTGTAGCAGTCGTACATAAGAATCCAGTTGTCGTCGTTAATAAGCCGGAATATTCCCGCTCCTTCCACCGCCACGTTAGTTTGCTGCAGTGTACCCGACGGGCTTCCCCACTGACTTCCCTCAGGCTGTCCGGTTTCTGGTGTGAGCGATGTTGCCGTCACCTTGCATATACCTCCCGATCCTTCGTTCTTATATACGGCATGGTACAGTTCATCAGCCTCGTTGTAGACTATGTCCATGTCGATAGTAGCCGATCCACGGTCGTAGAAATAGACTGGTTCCCCATCGAGGTCGGTGAAGTCGCTGTTTGCATAGCAGTAGAACACCTTGTCGTATGTAACCGTTCCGTCGTTGGTTAGTATTGAGAAATAAATCATATATTTCCCGGCTTTCTTGTCGTATATTGTTTCCGGTGCCCACACTCGCGTAACATTTTCAAGATATGTGCCCGCATATTTCGTTGGAAAATGCACAGTAGATGATGTCCAGTTGATGAGGTCTCTTGACTTCATAAGCACCATTCCACGATTGCTTGCCCATCCGAGAGCCGACCTCATGTCGGTAGCTACCATATAGAACCACCCGTCTTCCCCTCGCAGGATATGCGGGTCGCGCAGTCCGCCCATGACTGTGTTGCCTTGAGCCAGGAACACAGCATGGTCGTTGTTGATGGTAGTGAAGTTATATCCATCTTCTCCCACAGCGAAATAGATGTTTTCGTCGGAGTTGGATGGGAAGAAGGCAAATAAATAGTGGGAATATTTTTCCTTTTGCTTCACCTTGATATTAAACACTTTAGTCTTAACTGTGTTTCCGAGCGCGAATGTAGCAGTGAGAGTGATTGGCACATCGCGGTCGGTTTCTTGCTTGACAACACGTCCGTCGTTGGTTAAATAGTTTGTGTCGGACGATGTCCAAGTGATTGTGGAATTGAATTGTCCGGCTGTAGGCAGTTCCACAGCCTTATACACCACTTTAGGCACATACACATGGCTTATGTCGTAGTCTACGGCATCCTCTTCGGTTTCAACGCCAGTCTCCAGTCGGTTAAGCTCTGTCACCTTACTGACGAGCGTCTGTCGGTCGGCACTACTGAGTGCCGTGTCATAGATTCTGAGGTCGGCATATCTGGCATTTCTCAGATATGCATCTCCGCTGTAGCAGCTTCGTCCGAGGTAGTTGTTCTGTAGCTGGTTGAGCTGATTAGGATAGAGATTGACACTGGTGTTTTGTGCTTTCTGCTCATTGTTGAGATAAACCGTTCCGGTATTTCCGTCCTGCACATACATGATATTGACCCACTCGCCTTTAGGCAGTTGTGTTCCGCCATTGACGGATGTTTCCTGAGTGTATGTTCCCTGCGTGATGGCATATCTCATTTCCTTGGCACCGAGAAACATATATCCACGATTTGAGCTACGTGAGAAGCACCATATAAAATTGCCGTTTCCGCTGATGTCGGATGTGGTTGGCACGAAAACATCCACCGACACAGTGAATTTATCGCTTAGCCCTTGTATCATGCTCCCGAAGTTGCTTCCAAGATCAAAATATCCGTTGTTGGCTCCGAGATTGAGCACTCCGTATGTGCCGAGGGCCTCCAGGACCGCACCATTTTGCAGAGAACCCGTATAGCGGCTTTGTGTGTCGCTGACGGAGGTGAAGTCATATACTACGGGAAATGTTTGTGCAACAGATTTTGTTACAATAGTCAAGATCAAGGTTGAAAGTAGGAGTTTTTTCATTATTTTCCAGAATTAATAGATTTGGATTTAAAAGAATTGGATGGGCCGAGGACTAACCTCGGCTTACCCAACTCAATAATTACGGATTACTATTATATAAATGAATAATTTGGGCTACCATAGGTTGCCCCATGCGTGTTTCTCCTCCTTCCCATGCCCATGTCATTCCACTTGGGTTTGGCGTTGTGATGGTTCTATCCTCTCCGTATGTGGTGTAGGACGTACCGTTCACAGTGTACTTGCAATATGCACGTACATGGTATGTTGTTTGAGCGGTCAGGTTGTCGAAGTAGACGCCGAACATCCCTTTGAGTTCATCTCCAAAAGTGTTGTCCTCGTCAGCGATGTCAGCCGCTGCCTTATATGTGTTTGATGTGGTTGGGTTGGCAGTGGTGCTGTAGCATAGTCCGTATTCAGTGATTGTGGCATTCGATCCATAGGATTCAAATTGTCCTGTCACAACTGCACACTTAGCCACCACATTCATATAATCTGTGGTGTTGGTGTGGATGATAGGTGTCGGGCTGGTAGATGAATTCATGTCTCCCATGAAGAATGCGATGTCGGCAGTAGGAATATATCCAGGCAGTGCATCAAATGTGTAGTTGGCTCCCCCTTTTCCCATAGCCGCCATGCGTTGTGCATAGAATTCGAGTTGTGTGTTGATATCTGTAAGTCCTCCCATCTTGGCATCTGTAAAGAATACCGCCGTGAAGTATTCTCCCACTGAAAAGCGCACCTTGTAGGCCTTGCCCTTGTAGTAGAAAACATTAAGTGCTCCATCCACATAGTCGGTTTTGGTGGCAGGATTAGGCACTATGTCCGTTAGATTAGCTGATTGTCCGTCAGCAGTGACCGACATTCCGTAGGACGACATATTTGCGAAGCTTGCACTTGCGGGCAGTTGCACGAGCGTCGTACCATCCTTGAGATAATTGGTTTTCACTCCAGTGAGACCACTGAAGCTGAAGTCCATCTTCTGCGCGTATGCATTTGTCAATACAGTTGCAATCATAATCAGTATGACTGTTAGACGCAGACAAGGGCCCTTTCCGATTCTTTTCATTTTGTTTGTATTTGTAAGTTAGTTAGTTAATAAATTCTGTTTTTCTACATTTAATTAACAAAGTTATGTATTTAAATTATAATATGAAAGAAAAAAAAGGAAAAAAAATTAGAAGTTAATAATTAAATGCTTCAGATGATGGATAGAATTTCCATAAAAAAGAACCTGAAGTTGGAATGCTTCAGGTTCTTGATATTTGGGAAATCGGATTTTTTTGATTGTCTGAGCGGGCGAGACGCCCGCGCTCCTGTCTACGTGGCACTACACATTGGATTTAGGGTTGGAGAAATGTGGGTTGCAATGTGGATGAGTGGAGGATCTACATGATGCCTGGGGTTACCATAGGTTTCCCCATTCATCGAGTCGCTCTTTTGCATCGGGATCTCCATCTCCGCCAGTGTCGTCATCCCCAGAGCCTATGCCTCCGTCTCCTGTGTTGCCCTCCACTTTGCTGGGGTCGATCATATATGTTTGCAAGGAAGTGTTCACTTGTATGGTCTGTGGATAGATATATTGTTTTTTCATTGTTTTATATTCCATTATCGTTTAATAACTTTTTTACCGTTCACAATGTAGATACCAGCAGGGAGGTTGTCGGTAGCCGACAAGCGCATTACCCCAGTTCTCAGTTTGGTTCCCGAGATGGAATAAACATCCACCACGTCATTAAGGATTACATCCACAGATTCGATGTCAGTAGGGTCACAGAGTCCTTTGTCGTCGAAGTTGAAGTTAATGTCTTTTATGCTGTTTTGATAGTCATCAATAGTGAAATATCCTCTCCATCCCTTCATGGCAGTCTTCTTGTCGGACGTGTAGACCACATGACGTAATTTGTCGTCCTGTATGTAATATGAGTTGTCTGGTAGGTCAATCTTCACGTATGTGCCGATAAACTGTGCTTCCACCGTTCCGTTATTGACTGAAGTTATCGGTATGGTAGTGCTTGGTCCGTAGGCGGTTGCTTCTTTGGTTATTCCCGTTTTCGTTTCGCTCATCTTGATGAGATATGGAATACCCACCATGATGGCATCAGCATCAGTGAAATTCAGTGTGACGTTGTTGTTTTCAAATGTAACTCCCGAAAGCATCTTCACCTTTTCGATTCCCATTCCAGCCCATTCATCAGAATAGATATTGAATGGTGCGCAGAAAGTGAGCCATTTTCCTGCCGTTAGGCTACGTTCGAGAGTGACATTGTGTGCACCGGTCTGCACTTCATAGCTTTCATACGTATCCTTCAACGTTATATCCTGAGCTACAGGTGCAGGATATATGAGGTTCACTTTCAGTATTACAGCGTCATGGTTTTGCGAGTTATTGTTCACGAACGCGAATGTGGCAGAATATGTAGCCGGTATATCGATGTTTTTGCCTACCATTCCACCAACAAAATATATTTGGTTTTCGCTGGCAGTGAAATCTGTCTTTACGCAGAAATATGCATCATTTCCCCAACTTTGCCAGTCGCCGACTGCATTACGCCATCCGTCGGAACCACCCAGCTTATAGTTTTCGTCGAGCGAGCCATTGCTCTGTACGGCATATATAGTCAGGTCGCTAAGTGAGCTGACTCCAAGTATTGAGAGTATTGAAGCCACATCCACAGAAGACTTAAATCCTTCGTAGTATGCTCCTAATTCCGACGTGAAGTCTATGTTCATTTCGCTTCCCACCTGATTCAGGTCCTCGAAATCAATCTCGGCGGCAGGTCTCTCCACGAATGTCACGTTGATATTGAATGTATATGTCTTGTCGTTAGCCACGAGAGCCCATTTCACATTATATGTGGTCCCAACATTGTCTGCTCCGTTCATATCGCAGATTGTATATGTACCTGTACCGTTAGAAATGGCCTGGAAGAATTTTACGTTGATTTTTGTATTGTCTCCCCATGTTGTGGCAACTCCTTCTGCATTGAACCATCCGTCGTATGTGTCATAATCACTGATTAGAGTGCCGTCGGGATTAACGATACGCAGCATGTCGGTGGTGATGTCAGTCACACCGAGGTAAGCCATTGCGTTAGTGAAGTCCACCGTGCTTTCCGTTACATTATATCCCTGTCCAGGATAACGTTCCACGTTCAGTGTTTCTGTTGGGTCGATTGTTTCTGACGGGTTAGTATAGTCGATGTCGGCAATGGTGGCGGTGTTAGATGTAATGCTGCTGTCGAATTTGATATTGAACACCAGATATGCCGTAGCTGTATTTCCATTGTTGTCTTTATATACAAGGGCTTCTCGAACAGTTCTTGTTGTGCCATTGCTATTGGCTCCAGGAAACTGACCTATTTTAAAACTCTTGTCTGCAAATGTTCCCTCCACGAATACCACAGAATTATTACCATAACTTGTTACAATACCTGAAGGGTTAAACCAATGTCCGAAGTTTCCATTTGTATTAGGTGCTACATTCTGCAGTGTTCCGTTGGCATTTACAGCTTGGTTCACGATTTGTCCGTTTGATGGTCCTCCGGAATAATAATTTATATATTTTGATATTACATCCTCTGCACTGAGCTGGAATGCCGTTCCTATAGCAGCCAAATCAGAGCCTTTGAGGCTGACAGTAGCTCCAGAATAATCATCTGACGATGGTTTCAACTTTACATCGTAAGTGATAGTCAGGTCGGCTATATCCCTGCCGTCGAGCACAGATCTGCCCACGAGGTCTGTATTGGTGAATTCCACTTGGTATGGCCACTGGTCATCGTTTTTTATATTTTCATCCCACTTATGTTGGACGTATGTGGTGAGTGACGGCATAACCACGAGGAACATACGACTTGTATTTGCAGGCACTTTAGTTGTGATGCTTTCAGTTTTCTGTTCCGTTCCTGTGCAGTGCACGATGTTGTCGCTGAAGTACTGACGTGTTCCGTCGGTCTTGAGGAACACATATCCCACTCTGAATCCTCTATAAGATGCCGTTCCAGCACTGTTATAACTGGACACTCCTGCACTTACCAGTGTGTTTGGATTTCCGTTGTTGTATTGTCCCGGGTCGCCATTTGCGAGAGCACATCCATGTGTGAGAGCGGTGAGGTTGGTTGTTATACTCGTTCCCGACGCCGGCACATTGAGCTCTATGACATTGAATCCAGTGCTTTGCGGTGCGCTGGCGTATGCCACCTGGTATTTACGCGTTGCCAGTTCCACGTAATGGTAGTCGAAGTTGCCTATATAGTTGTCGCGATATGCGGCCGCTCTGTCGAAGTCGAATGTGGCGCAGTGCATGGCATAGTCGAAATAACGCTCATAGAACTGAGCTGCCGTGAGGTTCTTGAGTTTTATGTATGCCTGGCAGAAATCAGTGGCATTGCCGTTGCTTTGTCCGGTCATCGGCGTTTTCCATACCTGTGCTACGGTAGTAATGTCGTTGTAG
>Ga0247611_10003146_pt1 | contig 24997 bp, 26 predicted proteins | sample 177DNAGHGhighgp2_FD_192422 | JGI IMG/M metagenome (GOLD analysis project Ga0247611, IMG submission 192422) | Sheep rumen microbial communities from Palmerston North, Manawatu-Wanganui, New Zealand - 1770 DNA GHGhigh gp2 | ecosystem: Host-associated > Mammals > Digestive system > Stomach > Rumen... | reverse complement strand
TGGACCGACTCCCTCGCCATCGACCTCGACGAACTCGCCCAGCAGAAGACCTTCATCGACCGCCTGACCGAACAAATGAACCAGCCCGGCTATCAGGACACCTTCACCATCCCCCGCAAGGACGGCACCATGATGCCCACCCTCAACCCCCTGCACGAATACCGCGACAAGGCCGTGGCGAAGTTCCAGCAAGGCATGGAGCGCCTCCGTGCCGAAGCCATCAAGCGCAAGCTCCAGGCAAGGCAGTTTAAGTAATAGAACTATGACAGAACAACAACAACAGAAGCAGCAGGCGATTGACCTGCTGGAGAGTAGATACAGGGGCAAGGAGAACGTCTGCGAGGGCATCGACCTGCGACTGCGGCTCTACTTCGAAGACCTGCTGGAGCACTCGTCGGCACGCGAGGATGACCCCTACGATTGGCACGGCCTGTATGAGCTGCTGGGCGCGGCGAAGTTCCTCAGGTGTCTCGATACCTATAACTTCAACACGAAGAAGGTGCAGACCGTGATCAGACTTCGAGAGGGCGAGTGGCGGCAGGACGGCAACGTGTGGCGGCACATCAGCGGCGGACTGAAATGCCCCGGCATCGCCGGTGGTCAGGTGTATCGCTGGGCACCGTTTCAGGTCTTTTGTCTTGCCAGCATCTACGGCTTCTATGCTTGGATTGATACACAGGTGCCCGCCGGTTCGAAGCCACAACTGCTGCGCACGGAGCGCGAGAAGGACGGTACCATCTGGGACTATCGCCGACTGTGTACCGACTTCACGCTGACCGGCTCGCGTAAGATTGACAAGACGGGATTCGGTGGCTTCATCGGCATGGAGTTCATGCTCTTCGAAGATTACAATATGGAGGGCTTCTGCTGTGCCAACTCCGAGGATCAGGCGAAAATTATCTTCCGTCGCATCAAATACCTGCTGAGTGGTCTCGACACCGAGAAGCGATTCCGACTGACGGAGAGCCTGGCAGCGTGGCGCGACAAGTACAGCGAGATTTCGACCGCCAGCATCCGACCCATGACCGCCGGTGGCAAGTTCAAGGATGGTTGGTTTGCCCAGCTCTGTCTGAAGGACGAGTTCGGTGCGGCACCCTACGCCAACGGCAAGAGCGACATGAAGATGTTGGTGGACGTGATTGAGTCGTCGATGGGTCCGCGCCGCGAACCGCTGAGCGTGACGATGACCTCGGCAGGACGCATCACCGAGGGGCCGTTCATCCAGATACTCGACGGCCTTCACGGTATGCTGGAGCGCGAGCAGAGCATTGCCAAGGGCGAGGTGCAGCCCGTGCTGACCGACGACCGCACGATGACGCTGCTGCTGGAGCCCGACGCATGGCAGAAGGAGGAGCAATACCTGCTGACGAACAAGACCGTGCGCCACAAGGTGAACCCGATGCTCGGCAAAATCGTGCAGCACCAGTTCTACGACGACCAGATAGCCAAGGCCCAGCGCGACGGCGACACGGGCGAGGTCATCGCCAAGCTGTTCAATGTGTACAGCAGCGGCAAGGTAACGAAGTGGATCACGGGCGACAAGATACGTCCGCTACAGGTGGCGAAGCGCATCACCGACTGCCACTATCAGGACGGCTGGCGGGTATTTTGTGGAGCCGATTTCAGTCATGGAGATGACCTCTACGCATTGGTGACGCTGGGCGTGAACTACACACCATCATACACCATGCGGGGCCGCTTCTTTGCCGATGCCGTAGCGTGGGTGCTGGAAGAGACCATGAAGAAGAGCCCCAACCGTCCGCTCTACGAGCAGTGGGTGGAGCAGGGCTGGCTCTACGTTTGTCCCGGCGAGGTCTTTGATTCTATGCTGAGCATCAACCAACTCGCCGCCATCGACGACCGCCAGGACATCGACATCCGCTTCTTCGGCTACGACCCCGCCCAGAGCATCCAGCCGATTAACCAGTTGAAGGCGTGGCTCCAAACCATCCTACAGAAGAAGAACCCGCAGGCAACGGCAGCGGACATCGCCAATGTGATACAGCAGATGGTGGTGCCCGTCAGTCAGACCGCCCTGACGCAGAACCCCCGCATCGCGGAACTGGAGAGCATGATACTCGACAAAGAGCCGTGGATAGAGTTCTCCATGTCGCCCCTGTGGCCCTGGTGCTTCGGGAATTGCGCCGCGGAGGTGAGCAGCAGCGACCTCAGACGCATCGTGAAGGGAGGCCCCCAGCCGACGCACAAGATAGACCTCGTTCACGCCCTGCTCGACGCGCTTTACGGTTTCGACCTTGCGGAGGGGAGAGTGAGTGAATAAAGAATGGGAAAATCCCCCAAGATTTCCCATTCTTTCCAATGTTTGAAGAAATTGAAAGAAATTGAAAGGAATTATGGACAAAGCAATACTATTATGCGCCAGCATAGGATGGCAGACGATATACGACGAGAAGGGACGACCGAAAGCCAACCATATAGGCGTATCGGTGTCATGGATGCCGTTTGAGATAAGTTACAAGCGGTGCGGATACAATCACCACATATCTGGCGAGTATGCCAACCTGATGCGACGCGAACCGCAACGGATTGAAATGATGGTGGACCATATCGCACGATGTTTCGCAACCGCAGCCGCAAAGCTGATGGAGCAGCACCATGCGGAGCCGTCGGACATGTCGGAGGCTTGCGAGGAACTGAGGCGAGGGCTGCGGGAGGGCTTTCGCAGTTTCCTCGAAAACGACGAGATTTGGATTCATCATTTCAACCAAGTGCTGAACGTGCCGAAGGGTAGCCGATACCGTGCAGAGGACGGCGAATGGTACGAGGCAGAGGAAGACGCAATGATTGTCGTGCGCTGCGGTGCCAGCGAACAGATGATGACGCAAGCGGAGTATGAACAAATGAAACAAAAGGAACTATGAAACCATGCGAACAAACTGAAGACAAAGAATAAGGAACTATGGATTTATATTTTTATTTATGGCTGCTGATGTCAGCCTGTGCGGTTGCATTTATGATTATGAACCGCCAAAAGCAGAAGGTTATCGACGAGTATAAGTCGTTGTGTAAAGACAACAAAGATATTGGTGATGTTGGCAAACTGAAAGAAAGCATCGAGAGTGCCGATAAGCAGATTAAGGAACAGCAAGAACTCATAAGCAGCTTGCAACGCAGTTCCCGAAAGTACATCGACATGATTGAAGAACTCAAGAAACAGGCTGCTGACTTCACACCAATGAAGTCAATGGCCGACTATACGGAGAAGATACAGAAATTCTCTGAGCAAGCTGAGGACATGTTCGGACTTTATATCGACACCATCCATCTTGAGCGTGTAAACAGCATGTTCATCCGATATTGGAAGGTTGACATGAAGACAAGCGGATGTAAAAAGCCGAAAGAGGGGTAAATGAAAGAAAATAAAAGGAACTATGAGCTATTGCAAGAAGAAAGGAATCCAGCCGACGGTGTGCGACTGTTTGGCTTGTGAGTATTGCCTGCCACCATCCGAGCGTATCGGTGGCAGGATGTGTGAGAACGAAGTAATGGATAAGGAGGAGTGACGTATGAACAAAGACGAGAACAAAGTATTTGTCGTGACAACGGGCGAATATTCAGACTACCACATCGACCGCGTTTTCTCCACACGCAAGAAGGCGTTGGAATATCTCGACACAAAGGACGACAGTTATACGCTGGAGGTGTTCGACCTCGACGAGCCTATTGAGCGCACCAAGCAAGTGTACCAGATATGCTTCAGTCTTGAAAAGAAGAAGGTGTATAAGGTAGACATCCGCGAGGGCAAGTATGCCGACCTGATACACGTACACCAGTGGAACGGCATGGGCAAGATGGATATGATAAGCATATTTGTGGAGAGTGATAGCCGCAATCGTGCATTAAAGGTGGCATCGGAACGCTACGGAGCCATCATCGCAGGCGAGCAGACCATGTACCCATATTTGCGTGTCGGAGTGCTCAGGCATTACAGCAGCATGTGCCCAGCCTTCTTCGACTTCAATACGGGCGAACTGGTGCTGATGCCTGGTCAAGACCTCTCAACCGATCTGCCAGCCTTCATTAAAGTAAGGAAAGTAGAGTAAAGTCAAAGAAACAATGAATAAGTAATTATGCAAAAAGGGGTTGTTTTGTAATCTCTGACTTTACGATTTGGGGTTATCTTATGCAAAAAGACACGAAAAAGCGCAAAAGATTATGCTTTGACGCGAAATAAATGCGCAAAAACTTGTGCATTTCGATTTATTGTCTTATCTTTGCATCAGAAAAAGAAACAAATAACAAATTAAAACCCAAGACCCGGAAGGGCAGAGAGATTATGAAACAGATTGATCTTGAAAATGGCTACAAGGTAACCTTCAATGAAGACATCAACGAAGAGACAGCAAACGCTATCCAGAACTTTTTGGATTTCTACTTCTGCAAGCAGAACATGAGTGCCCAGACGATGTTTGACGAAATCACTACCCGTTGGAACGTGGTGCCTCACTTCATCGACCCGAATACTGAGACATTCAGCGGTGTACCGACTGAAGAAATGATTGATCAAGACAACCGCTTTGATAGTGCATGGGTTGAAGGTGCAAAGGTTGAACAATTATAAATAATAAGTCAAACCCCTAAAAGCATAAGGAACTATGAAACTTACAAAAGATCAAGTAAAGAAGGCCGCAAAGATGATGTTACAGTCTGCTGAATATTGCAAGACAATGGCTGGCCCAACGGTATTCATCCCAAGCATCCACTCCGACAAGGAAGACAGAGAGTGTAACCTGAAGGCTATCACGGAAGAGATTGCCGCATTGGTGAGCGTTTATGGATTCGATATTGACCAGGAAAAACTCTTCGACCTGCTGTTCAATCATCTGCTGGCAGACGCATACTTCAACGTCCCTGAGAATGTTTGGGAAAATCTTGCCGCTGAGTATCAGACAGCCCCTATCTACACCAACCGCAAGGGACAGGAGGTAACGTTGTACGATGGACTTTGGCACGAGGGCAACATGGAAAAGCTGAATCTTATCTACATAGATGAGTATCAGCCTACTGGCAACCATGCCGACATCGAGAGAATGGAGAAACAGATGGAGCGTCGCCGCAATAAGTAATATAACTATGAACAAGGAACAACAAGCACAGCGCATGGGTCAGCGTATCGCCGCCCTGCGCAAACTGGAGGGCATCAGCCAGCAGGAACTGGCCGACCGTGCCGGATTGACCCGTCAGCACATCGGGCGAATAGAGAAGGGCGAACTGGTGAGTGTTGCCTACGTCACCATTCAGCAGATAGCCGAAGCCCTCGGCATGACGGTTGACATCATCGACACAGGATTGCAAGACCTGGCACCATTGAAACGGATGACACCGTAAGACATCAAGAACATTATTAACCCAAGAAGGGAGCAACTGAGCGCATCGGTTGCTCCCTTTGTTTTATCACGAATTAAATAAAAGGAACTATGAGAGAAGATTTGATTATGGCATTGGCTGAGGACATTACGATGGTGATGATCCTCAGCATCGTAATTGGATTGGTTGCTGGGTGGTACTTCACTTATTTGCACTACCACAGCCACGATCCTGAAGTGACTGACTTGGCAAAACGACTGCCACCATCGCAGATACCGGCACCAGCACCACCTAAAAGATACCGCCGAGTAACCCCAAAACGTAAAAATGATGAAGAAGAAAAAGAGAATGATTGAACAATACAAGACATGGATTTGGAGCGTGATTGCGATCGGCGTGTGCATCATCATCGGTGCGCTCTGCTCGGGTTGCACCACCACGAAGTTGGTGCCGGTGATAGAGCACCAGACCGACACGATCTTCCTAACGAAGCACCAGCGCGACTCCATCTGGCTGCACGATTCCGTGATGGTGCAAACGAAGGGCGACACGCTGATCATAGACCGATGGCACACCAAGTATGTGGAGAAACAGATACACGACACCACCTACATTGCCACGCACGACACCATTCCGCAGCCCTACCCAGTGGAGAAGAAGGTGCCCGCCACGCTCTCGTGGATTCAACAGGCCAAGCAGTATCTGGCCAACCTGGTGTTGCTGCTGATAGCGGCCGTGGTCATCATCTTCGTTGGCCGCAGAATGCTGAGATTATAGTCTATTTTTCATTTAGTTATACTTTTGTATGTTAGAACCTGAAAACGACGACCTGCTGTGAAGCAGTATGCCACAGTCCGCGAGGAGGTGGGCAAATGATTTTTTTGACAATCATAACAATTTTAGTTATTGTAGACGGGAGGGCTGGCTGACGCTGGCCCTCTTTTTTTTGTGTTTAGGCACGGATTAACACGGCTCTCTTACGAGAGACACGGAAAATATATTAAATCCGTGTTAATCCGTGTAATCCGTGCCTAATTAAATATAATACTATGGTAAACCCGAAGCGCATTTATTTGCGATAGGTAAAGAAGCAAATAAATGGCGAAAAATTACTCTATATCTTTTATGAGCCTCAGGGCGAAGACCGTCTACACCGTGAACGTGGGCGGAGGAGCAGGTGCTGCTGTGCCCTTGAAGGGCGGTGCGCAGCCGTTCACCACGCAGGAGAGCGACGATGACGATCCGTTCTGCCCCATCCGCACGCAGACTGGCTATCTGCGCATTGTGGACGACGGCTATGCGCTGGATGGTACCACAACTTTCGATTGGAAGGACATGATACCGCAGACCGGCACCTCGCGCCCCGTGACGCTGAGCCACAGCGAGGGCGGGCAGACCATCGTGGACTGGCAGGGCTTCCTCCAGGCGCAGACCTTCAGCGGTGCTCTCTACGGCAATCCCCAGGAGAGGGAGTTCCCCGTGCAGTGCGTACTGAGCAGCCTGTCGAAGTATGACATCCCCACGAATGAGACGGCTCTCCGCAACTTCGCCTATCTCTTGCGGCTGTTCATCACCAGCAGCGGCATCACCGTGAACAATATCATCGTGCAAGGCGGAGCCGACGCGCAGCAGTGGATGCTCGCAATGGTGGACTGGCGCAACTTTATGAACACGGGAAAGCAGACCTATACCTCCAAGTATAAGTTCTACGAAATCCTCGAGGACATCTGCCGATTTTGGGGGTGGACGTGCCGCACATGGCGACAGAACATCTACCTGACCTGTGCCGACGACACCGCCGAGCAATCCTACCTCACCCTGACGATGGCGCAGCTGGAGACGATGGCAGGCGGAACGGCTGCGGGCACGGTGACATCCTCGATCCCATCCGTCACCCTCTCGGGCGACATCTTCGCCAGCACGCAGAACGACGACATCCAGGTGCGCGGCTACTCGAAGGCCACTGTGAAGGCCGATGCCAACAAAGAGACTACCATCTTTGAGTTCGCGCCTCAGTCGGTTGTGGATACGATGGAGGCCAACGGCTACACATGGGTGAATGATGGCGATAACGGCTATTTCACTACACAGGAAATCAATAGCTTCACCAGCAACTCGCTCGTTGGCGGATCGTCAGGCAATGGAGCCTATGCCCGCCGTCAGTTATTTGGTGAGGATTCAGATGGCGAGGCCAACATTATCGACGCGATGCTCTTCAAGACATGGGCCGATGTAAACTTCCACGGTTCAAACCATTTTGAAGATTGGACACCAGGCACACCATTCATTACGCTCGCAACCGTATATCAGACGGCCTTCTCTTCAGGAGCCATCAAGATAAGCGGAACGGCATACGACGAAACACTATCGAAAGCTGCCGATGGTATGCAACGAACCATCCTTGCAGCTATCGGTATCGGTCAGAGCAAGGCAACGGCCAAATGGCTCCATATCAATCCAAGCACCTATGCCACCGAATGGACTTCCACCAAAAAGATGGTGTGCATGTCTACCAATAACGCACCGACATTATTAGTTGGAAGACTTGAATATTGGACGGCTGGTGCATACACATTAATGCCAATTCCTGGCGAAAAGATTCCTGTGGATGATGATCTCTACGGCTACCTATATATTGATATATACGGCACACCGCATAAAGACCACATCCGCATCACTACCGATGGCGTGTTCCAGTTGGCAAATATGAAGGTGGAGTATAGCCGCGAGAAGATCACAGTGACAAGTCACGGCAGCTACAAGGTGACCAAAGACCGCAACTCCACCAAGGAATACACCGCCGAGAATCAGAACGCCAACCAGGACAAGTGGAATGCCGACTGCATCTTTGCAAGCGATAACGATATGGAGTACGGCTACGGCTTGATGCTCAAAGGCAACGGCGAGTACCTGAAGACTGCGCCCTATGGTGGTGTGCAGGAGATACCCGAGCAGCACCTGGCCAACCGCGTGGCAGCCTACGGAGCCACCTCGAAGCGGCAGTTCATGCTCGAGGTGCGCCAGAATGCCATCTCGCAGATCACGCCCATCAATAAGGTATCGTTCGAGAGTACCAGCTGCCAGCCCGTGAGCATCAGCCACGACTGGCGCGACGACGTTGTGCAATTGAAAATGATTGAGCTATGAAACTATCGAGAGAAGCTATACAGAGAATGGTGGGCGGTGTCGGCCTTGGCAGCGTCTCCATCGGTGGCGGTGGCGACGTGATGGGCGGAGTCACCAAGGCATGGGTGAACCAGAACTACGTGAGCATCGAATTCTTCAACCGCCTCTTTGAGACTTACGACTCGGCCACGCCAACGCCCACGCAGGTGCTGCCCAACGATATGGAGAGCACCATCACCAACATCAAGGCCAAGTTCGGATTCTGGACGGAGCAGTTTATCTCGGCCCTCGGCCAAGGCACGGGCGGAGGTGGCGGTGGTGCAAGTGCGCTCACCGACCTTGTGGATGTAACCATCACCTCGCCCAAGCAGGGCCAGGCATTGATATATGATGGAAACGGGCATTGGGTTAACGGCTCCCTCACGCCCGACCTCTCGGCCTACGCCACGAAAGCATGGGTGCAGCAACAAGGGTACATCACCTCGTCGGCCCTGAACGGATATGCCACGCAGACGTGGGTGCAGCAGCAGGGCTTCATCACCGACATCAACGCCACCGTATGGGGGCAGAGCCTACGCAAGAACTCCACCGTGACGGGCAACATGACCAGCGTGGGAGATATTCAGTGCAACGCCGGCAGCAGAATACACGGCAACGGCGGAACGCTCTACATAGGAAACGCCAACGATGCCGACTGGGTGAAGATTTCGGATATGTGCTCGCGCCAGGGCGACGGCTATTGGAAGGTGTACAGCAACGGCTCGGCCACCTTCGCCAACGTGATGAGCAACGGCTACGTGGTGGCACTGTCGGATATTCGACTGAAGCACGTAGTAGGCCGCTTCCATCTGAAGCCAGAAGCCATCGCAATGGCGAGCATCATTAAATACCGATGGAAGGACGGGCACGACCACCTGACCCATGTGGGAGGTATAGCCCAGGAGTGGCAGGATCTGCTGCCCGAAGGTGTGGCTGAAAATGAAGACGGCCACTTGATGATGGATTATTCCGTTATCGCCTATGCCTCGGCGGTGAGCCTTGCCCGCACCGTGGTAAATCAGCAGCAGAAGATTGACAAACTCGAAAAGCGACTGGCCAAGATTGAAGCCATGTTCGCCCTAACCGAAGATGAGGAGGACTAACGTATGGGAGTAAGCAACGGAATCATATCGGCCCCTGTCAGCATCAGCGACATTCAGAACGCCATCGGCACAAGTGGTGGTGGCGACTTGGCTACGCTCTGCAAAAGCAATAACATCAAGATGTGGGCCAAGTGGAAGCCTGTGCCAAAGAGTCTTGTTGATACCACACCACAACTGAGTGGCACATCTTGGCAGACGGACGCACAACTGAGCAACAACCCGTGGTGGAAGGGTAACGACGGCAACTATGGCCTTACGTTCCAGAGCGTTGGCATCAGTCTGGGGCAGACGGGCATGGAGACGGCCCTCACCTCGCTGCTTCAGTATCTCGATGGCGACCGCAACGGATGGAGATACCTGCACCCAGGTGGCGGCAATACGTCGCCATACCGACAGCTGGACTTCCTGAAGTATAACCACAATGCCCCCAACCCCATCCGTCAGTTCTCATGCACGCCCGACGTGACTGCTGCCGAATTGTCGGAGTGGGAGGTGAGCGCATCGTATATGTCGGTTGACTTCTCTATACCCATCAGCACCCGCGACTATCTGGTGCCGACCGACATCACAGGTTACACCCTTTATCCAGGTATAGCCATCTTCAAGAAGAGCGGCAACACCTACGTGCCCATCGCCTGGTGTACTGGCAACGCATGGAGGGGCAAGGGCATTAAGAGTGCATCATATACCGACGGCATCGACGGACGAGGCGACACGGAGGTGCACACCATCTTCTCGAGCGAGCACCGATACTACATGATACCCGTGTACTTTACCTGCCAATTGCCGCAGTCAGGGCCAGGCTTTTCAGCCCTGCCAACGGTGGGCAATCAGAAGGTGATACCCGTGCCGTATGTGGACTTCGACTACTTCGATTGTACGCAAGCGGCCACATCGCAGCGATATGGCTACCCAGACATCACCAACAGCACCGTGCGCTCAGGTGCTGGAGCCACGCTCGGCATGTATGCCTCAGACTTCACGCTCGACAGCCGCGACTCGTACTATCTGGGCGGTTCTGGCGTTATGCAAGTGCTCGTCGTCAACTCTACATGGGACGGCACATGGACTCCATCATCGAGCATGTGTGCATTCAATCAGACGTATAACTTCACCATCGGCTCGTCGGAGATCATCACCGTGGGTTCGTGCGACCTGACGCTCGACCTGACGAAGCAGGGCTGGAAGGTGGTGATGAATGTGGCCGGCTCAGTGGTAGAACATGCCCTGCGCACCACAGTTATACCGACAACAACGTAATTAAAACAAAAAACATCATAGCATTATGGAAATTACATTAGATTCAATCATCGGGATTCTCGGACTATTGTTCGGTGGTGGTGCCTTGGGCGGTATCTTTACGTGGCGATGGCAGCGCAAGAAGGCCAAGGCCGAGGCTCAGACAGAAGAGGTGAACATGGCTAAGGCCGTGCAGGACACCTATCAGCAGATGCTTCAGGACAAGGAGGCCGACCTGGAGGACAGAAAGAAAGTGATAAACGAGCTGCGCGAGGAGCGCGACCACTACAAACGGGATCGCAACGAGCTGCGCGACCGTCTGGATAAGACTGACGAGACCGTGCGCAACCTTCAGCGCGAGGTGGCCCGCAATGGCCGGATGGTGGAGAACATGCGCCCTTTTATCTGTTACGACATGAAGTGCAAAAAGCGAGTGCGCGTAGTTCCATCGGCAATAGAGGCTCCTGAATGCCCAGAGAAACATGAAATAGAACCATCTAACGAAAATTGATATGAAAGCAAGCCAGAGATTGATTGATGCGATAAAGAAGTTCGAGGGCTGCGTGCTCACGGCCTATCAGGACACCGCCGGCGTGTGGACCATCGGCTACGGCCACACCAACGGAGTAAAGAAGGGCGACAAGATAACCGCCTACCAAGCCGAGCAGTTCCTGAAGGAGGACTTGGCCAAGTTTGAGCCCATCGCCAACAAAGTGAAACGCATAGGCGGGAGCCAGGGCAAGTTCGATGCCGTGCTCGACTTTATCTACAACTGCGGACCGGCGAACTTCGAGAAGTCCACGCTGAAAGTTTACATAGAATGCGGCAAAGCCACATGGGAGATTCAGGAGCAGTTCCTGCGCTGGGTGAATGCCGGTGGCCGCAAGCTCGGTGGACTCGTAAGCCGCAGAATCTGGGAGGCCGCACGATTTAACGAGTAATTCTGCGCTGTGACAGCGCAACTGTTGTTCATAATATGATAATTATAATGATGCGAAACTGAATTGTTTTGGATTTTGAAATTGATTTTGGGAGCACGGCGGTGCTCCTTTTTTTTGTGGTAAACCCACGACGCATAGATAGCCCTATATGGTGACAAAAACGGTTCAACGCATTGAGTTGCACAATTCAACGCATTGAATTCCAAAAGTCAACGCATTGAATTTTAAACATTAAATTTTAGCAATGAGCAAATTAACATTGAAGGTTAAGAAGATCGCCTTTAAGAATCCTCACACCAAGGCCGCAGGATTTGTGGCCAGAGTATTAACTAACGGCACCGAGACATTCGACGACATCTGCGAGATTGCAGGCATGAACACCACCTACGCCCAAGAGGAAATCGTGGCCTGCGCCGGACTGATGCTCAAAGCCGCTGCCCGACAGTTGAAGAACGGCAAGATCATCGACCTCGGGCCTCTCGGCAAACTCTATCCCAGCGTATCGGGCAAGTGGGTGGAGAAAGAGGAAGACCTCGCGCTGACCGACCTAACACCCCACTGCAACTATCGCCCGTCGCAAGAAGTGAGCGAAGCCATCGCAGGCGCACAGCTCGGCTGGGCTACCGCCAAGGACGAAGGCAAGGAGGAATCAGAGCAGGAGCCAGAGACCCCCGGCAACGGCGAAGGCGACGACACCCATCCCGAACTGGAGGGATAAAGTAAACCCAAGACCACAAAATGCGCGGTTAGTGTATAGTTGCACTAATCGCGCATTTTTGTATAATGGAATTAAAGAAATAAGATATGCTAAAAAGCGGCGCAATAGAAATCACAGGACTCGAAGAACGCATCAAGAAATTCGGCGAGGCTTCGACGAAGAACCCAGAAATGCGGAGGCGCATCAACGAGGTGATTCGTCAGATGATGAAGGATGTGCGCAAGAAGCTTCAGGACAATGCCCAGAGCGGACTCCAGATGAAGAGCGACCCGAGGAAGGCTTACAAGGCCGTCAAGATGGCCGTATATCGCAAAATCTTCGGTGGTAATGTGAGCATCCTGAGTCCGAGGCGTGCCGGCACACTGCGGCTGTATGAACCGCCACGCCATCCGTCGCAGAGAGGCGGCAACAGAATAAAACGACCAAAAGGCGGCAGGACTGAGACGATGATGAGCTACACAGGAGGCGACCGCTGGATGGTGCTGCAATGGCTCAATAACGGCACACGCGAACGATACATCGGCGGGCGCAACGGAAAGACCGAGGCGCAATACAATAAGTTCATAGCCGACCGCAACGGTCGCGGATTCCGTGGCAGCATCAGTGCCCGCAACTGGTTCGGCCCGCGATCCACTCAGGAACTAAGGAGCGCAGCGGCCAACCTCGACAAGATGATTGACGACATAGTAAGTGGAATTTTATACTAAGAAGATATGGCAGACGTAATTACCAGGTTTAAGCTGGAGACCACACAGTATGACTCGAAGCTGCGCGATGCGGCCAAGGGGTTGCAGAATGTGAGCAAGCAGGCAGAAATAGCCGGCAAGGACTTCGACAAATTCACGAAGGAGTCAGTGGCTGCTGCTCAGGCATTCGGAAAAGTAGAAAGTGGAGCCAACAATGTAAAAGACAGGTTGAAGGACATGGTTGGAGCCTATAATGACGTGGCCAAGGCTTACAACCGACTGACCGAACAGCAGCGACAGACCGACTTTGCCAAGGCAATGGCCCAGAGCCTCGAAACTCTTCAAGATAGGATCAAGGAGACCAAGCAGGAGCTTTACAGTCTTAGCGATTCGGGCAAGGGTGGCGGATTGTTTGGCGAGGGCGGCCTCACAGGAATGCTTCAGGTGGCAGGTGGTAATCTGCTTTCAAAGGGCGTGTCGATGCTCACAGATGAATTGACGGGAGCAATAGCTCAAAGCATTAACCTTGCCAAACAGGGTGAGGGCATACGAATAGCATTTGAACGACTTGGAAAACCTGGACTCATAGATAATCTGAAGGAGGCCACTCATGGCACCGTGAGCGAGTTGGAGTTGATGAAGCAGGCCATCAAGTTCGAGAACTTCAAATTGCCACTCGAAGACCTTGCTACCTATCTCGCATTTGCTCAGCAGAAGGCAAAGGACACGGGCGAAAGCATCGATTATCTGGTGACTTCTATCGTGAACGGTTTGGGCCGTCAGTCCAAGCAAATCCTCGATAACCTCGGCATCAGTGCAGCAGAACTGACCAAGCGAATGGGAGAAGGTAAGGACATGACGCAAGCCGTGGCCGAAATCATCAGAGAGGAAATGGCGAAGGCTGGCGATTATGTGGAAACCGCAGCCGATAGAGCAGCACGGGCAGCAGCCAAGGCTACTGATAAGATGGAGGAGATGGGGCGCACAGCCATGCCTGTAGCTGAACAATGGGCGGAGACTTGGAGCACATTAAAAACGGGCGGTATGGAGTTCTTGAACTTTGTTTTGACTCCTATTGCCAACATGCTGAATAAACTCAAAGAGTTCCAGATGTCATCAGAGGATTTCTTTGAGGCAAAGGTTCTCCCAAACATAATGACGCAAGTCGGCAGCAATGTCGATGCCAATGGAAACTATATCAAGCGTCCGGCACAGAGGGGTGCCGTTGGCTTTGATTGGGAAAGTGGCACGTGGATGCCAGGATATAGTGGAGCCATCTACAACGGTGCAACAGGGCAAACCGAACTGCCTGAGATTTTTGCAACGGGAACAACAAGAAAGACTAAGAAAACAAAAGGAGGACGCAGCAGCAAAACAAATATTCCGTCTATTGACGATTTCAACAAGGCTCTCGGAAAGTCGCTTACAGGTTCAGTCGATCTAAAGGAAGTAAAGGCAGCATTGAGTCCTTATGAATTGATGCTTCCTGAAATCAAGAAGAACATCCTCGACATTAAGGATGCTGACCTTGGCGGAGCACTGGCCAAGATAGGCGACAAGAAGGTGGCAAAGGAGATAGAAGATATGAACAAGGCTTTGCAGCAGCAACAGGCAGCATTTCAAATGGCAGCACAGGCCGCTTCTGCCTTTGGCTCAGCGTTGTCTGGTATCGATGATCCTGCAACTAAGGCAGCAGGAACGGTGGTACAAGCTATTGCAAGCATCGCATTAGGATTCGCTACGGCTTCGGCCAACGCTAACACAGCCGGCACAGGATGGGGTTGGTTGGCTTGGTTGGCCGCTGGTGCCTCGGCCATGGCCACGACCATCGCCACAATCCATTCGCTGACTGGCTATGCGCAGGGTGGTATAGTAGAGGGCAATTCGTACTCAGGCGATAACATGATGTTCGGAGGCGATGGACTCTACGGTTTAAATGCAGGCGAATTAGTGCTTACGAAAGCGGCCCAGGGCAATCTGGCGAGTCAACTAAGTGGAGGGGCGCAGAACCTGAGGCTGGACGGCATCATATCGGGCGAGAACATCCACATAGTCCACAACCGCTACCTGAAGCGCACGGGCCAGGGCGAGCTGTTGACGTGGGGATGAGATAGAAAAGGTAAAAAAGTAAAAAGGTAAAAAAAGAATAAGATTATGGCAGAGAATGGTAACAACATCATAGTCTATACATCGACGGACAACGGAAGCCATTGGACGGCGGTGGCGGGAACGAAGAGCGACGAGATACAGGTGGACGGCGAGACGATAGAAATCAGCTCGGCCACGGATGCGGAGTGGAAGCACCACATAGCGGGCCGCAAGAGCTGGAGCCTACAGACGAGTTGGCTGGTGACGGCGGTGGCCGACATCAGGAAGGTGCTGACGGTGAACACCCGCGTGAAAATCCGCATCGGCGGGCGCACGTTCTCATCGGGCTCGGGGCTGGAGGGCTATGCCTTGATTCGCACGGCCAAGGTGACGGCCACGCGCGGATCGCTGGCCAACGGCAGCTTCGCCTTCATAGGCGACGGGCCGCTGACATGACCACACAGGGCGACAATCTATGCAGTTGATATAAGATACGTAGTTATTCATTTTTAAGTTTATGGTTTTTATGTTTAAGATTAGTAGTTAGTACTGATTTTAGGGAGGCAGCGGCCTCCCTTTTTTTGTGCGCTCGGTAAACCAAAACGGGGTTTTTGTGCGAAAGGTAGAAGTAAAAACTGAATAGAAGATATGAAATACTTAACAATCGACTACATCAAGCAGCATTCGCGCATAGACTTCGACTGCGATGATGCGCAGTTGCAGCTCTACGGCGAAGCGGCTGAGGAGGCGATGCAGAACCTCCTGGCGAGGAGCTACGAGGACATCGTGGAGACATTCGGACGCGTGACGGGCGACGAGGAGACGGACATGCCCGTGCCCGCAGCCATCGTGAACGGCACGCTGCTCATAGCCTGCTATCTGTATGAGAACCGATCGATAGACTCGCAGTTGGACAGCAAGGCGGTGCCAGGACTGCCGCTATTGATCAAGCCATACATGAGGCTGTGCGGTACGCTGGGCAACGACCAGCGGAACCGATGCATAGCCCGTCTGGACCAGCAGCGGCAGATATTGGACTACAAGTGCGCCACCGTAGACATCCGAAAGGACGCGACGCTGGCCGACCTGTACGGACGGATAGCCACGTACAGGAACTGGTGGATGCAGTTCAACGACCCGGCACCCCTCATCGTGGCTGACATGAAACTACAGACGGAGCAGCTGGAGAAGGACGTGAAGGAATATTTGGAATCATTAAACGCATAATAATGATATGGCAGACATTAATATCGTAAATCAGGGCGATGTGAAGAAATTCATCATCACATCGCAAAACCCAAACCTCGACTTGGAGGTATGCGACTTTCAGGTGGAGCTGATGTGGGGAATGCTGCGGCAGAAAAAGACCATCAAGAAGAGTGATATGCTATACGGCACCGAGGGGGAATATGTGATGAGAGTTGACACCCAGAAGATGGTGGGAAAGGTGACGGCACGCCTCACATGGCTGGCCATTGACACCGACATAGACCCCGACAACCGCCGCAGGGAGGTGGACGAGCAGGTGATCATGTTCGTGGCTACCGATCCATGCCCACGGTTCTTCACATGCCCATCGTGCAGCGGACAGGGCCACGACGTGCGCTACGAGATGACCGACGAGCCCGACATTGCAGCCAAGTACCTGCGCCTGTGCGCCACGGAGACCGTAACACCAGAGCACGGCGACCCATACCCCATCTACCGCCCTTTCATCACCATTCACGACGAGTATATCTACGTATTGCGTGATGCGGCTGACGAGCTGACGGAGGCTCTTACGAACAGACTGAATAACAATCAAAAAAAAGAATAAGATTATGGCAGATTACAGACTACCCTTCACCGGTGAGCAGGTAGAGGAAATCCTCGCCACCGCCACTCCGCAGTCATCACTGAATCAGGAGACACAACGCGCAACCGAGGCCGAAGGCCAGTTGCAGAGTAATATCAACAATGAAGCCGAAACACGCGGCAATGCCGACCTACAGCTCCAACAAAACATAAACGCCGAGGCTGAGACGCGCGGACAGGCTGACTTGGCTCTCCAGCAGTTGATACAGCAGGTACAGGCTTCGCTCATCAACTATTATCTGAAGAGCGAGACCTATTCGGCCACGCAGATCGATGCGATGCTCGCAGCCATCAAGCAGTTCCGCTATCAGGTGGTTGACGAGCTGCCGACACCTTCAGCCGACACGATGGGCATCATCTACCTGGTGCCATCGGCCCATGCCGTGAGCGGCAACATCAAGGATGAGTATATCACACTCACCCGCGATGAGGGCGCAGGCATCATCTACTACTTCGAGCAGATAGGTGAGACCGCCATCGACCTGAGCAACTACTACACCAAGGCCCAGACCAACGCTGAGATCACAGCAGCCATCAACGCGGCCCTCGCTGCATACTACACCAGCACGCAGACCGATGCGGCCATTGCTGCTGCCATCGCCACCGCAATTGCCAACTATTACACCAAGTCGCAGGTGGACGCGCTCATCGCAAACTTCATCACCGCATCGGTGAACAACCTCGTAAACTATTATCTGAAGAGCGAGACATTCACGAAGGCCGAAGTAAACCAGCTCATTGCAGCCGTGCAGCAGTTCACCTATCAGAGCGTGGCAGAGTTGCCGACGGCATCGGCTGACACGATGAACAAGATATACCTCGTGCCCTCTACCAATCCCGAGACCAAGAACGTCAAAGATGAGTATATCACTATCGCCGTGACCGACCAGGGCACGACCACCTACAGCTGGGAGCAGATCGGCTCGACTACCGTTGACCTCAGCGGCTACTCTACCACCGAGCAGATGAATGCGGCTATCGCCAATGCCATCGCTACGGCCCTGGCAAACTATTACACCAAGAGCGAGACAATGACCGCGGAAGAGATAGATGCAACCATCGGTGCGGCTCTCCAGTCGTACAGCACCACCGAGCAGATGAATGCGGCCATCAGCGCAGACCTGAATGCGGCACTCACATCTTACAGCACCACCGAGCAGATGAACGCTGCTATCGCCACCGCCATTGCCAACTATTACACGAAGGCGGAAGTGGATGCGCTCATCGCCAACTTCATCACGAAGTCGGTGAACGACTTGGTAAACTACTATCTGAAGAGCGACACCTACACCAAGAGCGAGGTGCAGCAGCTCATCGACGCGGTGAAGCAGTTCACCTACGTGAGTGTGGCAGAGTTGCCGACGGCATCTGCTGACACGGTGAATAAAATCTATCTCGTACCCTCCACGAATCCAAAGACCAAGAACGTGAAGGATGAATTTATCACCATTTCCGTCACCGACCAAGGTACGACCACTTACTCATGGGAGCAGATCGGCTCTACCGAAATCGACCTCAGTGGCTACTACACCAGCGCACAGACCGATGCAGCTATCAGCGCAGCTCTGAATGCGGCATTGGCATCATACAGCACCACCGAGCAGATGACCGCCGCCATCGCGTCGGCTATCGCCAACTATTACACCAAGGCCGAGGTGGACGCACTCATCGCCAACTTCATCACGAAGTCAGTGAACGATTTGGTGAACTATTACCTGAAGACTGACACCTACACCAAGTCGGAGGTGCAGCAGCTCATCGACGCTGTGCAACAGTTCACCTATCAGAGCGTTGCTGAGTTGCCGACGGCATCGGCTGACACCATGAACAAGATATACCTTGTACCAAGCACAAATCCTGAGACCAAGAACGTGAAGGATGAGTACATAACCATTGCCGTGACCGACCAAGGCACGACCACGTACTCATGGGAGCAGATCGGTAGCACAACGGTTGACCTCTCCGGCTACTACACCAGCGCACAGACCGACGCGGCTATCAGCAATGCGCTGAACACGGCACTGGCATCGTACAGCACCACCACTCAGATGACCGCAGCCATCGCAACGGCCATTGCCAACTATTACACCAAAGCCGAGGTGGACGCGCTCATCGCCAACTTCATCACCAAGGCCGTCTCCGACCTCACCTACTACTATCTGAAGTCGGAAACCTACAACAAGACTGAGGTTGATGCGATGGTGGCTGCCATCCAGCAGTTCCAATTAATCAGCGTTCAGACTCTGCCGACAGCCAGTGCCGACACGATGAACAAAATCTATCTCGTGCCTGGTACCGATCCTCAGACGCAGAATACGAAGGATGAGTACATCACGCTCGTCGTCGATGAGCAGGGCACCGTCACCTATTCGTGGGAGTGCATCGGTTCGACTGAAATCAGTCTGGATAATTACTATACCAAGTCGCAGACCGATAATGCCATCAGTGGAGCCATCACGCTCGCTCTGGCTGACTATTCGACCACCTCGCAGGTTGGTACCATCGTTTCGACCGCCATCACCACCGCCTTGGCCAACTACTACACCAAGACGCAGGTGGATAATGAGTTGGTCAAGAAGACCGACAAACTGACGATGACGGGTGCTGGTGCTGCTGTGGAGGATGACATCATGGTGATCGACGAGAACGGCAACATCAAGGACGGTGGCGTGAAAATCAGCGACCTGCAAATGAAGGTGACCGACTGCGCCATGCTGGGTGGCGGATTCCCCACCTGTGCGACGGCTGGTGGTACAGCGGCAAAGACCGTCACCATCTCGAACTTCCTGCTGCTGACAAACTGCCGTATCTCGGTGCTCTTCCAGAACGCATTCACAGCATCGAACCCGACGCTCTCCATCAACGGAGGCACAGCCATCGCCATCAAGCACTTCGGGCGTGCAATGGAGATCGGTAAGGTTCACGCCAACACCATCCTGACGATGGTCTATGATGGCACCTACTGGCAGGTGATCGGCATCGAGAGCATGACAGGTTCTACACCTTCTGGAGCTGTCGATCTTGCCTTACCTTCAGGCTTGCTTTGGTGTGAGCACAACGTGGGTGCCGCAAGCCCATACGATGATGGCTTGTACTTCAGCTGGGGTAATGTGGAAGGACATACAGGCACCGACGGCTACGACTTCGGTACATCGAACGACGGCCCATACGCATCGACACCAGGTGCTGCGCTGACTGGCAACATCTCAGTGGACGGTACCTACGACGCAGCCCGTCACAACATGGGTGCACCATGGCGAATGCCGACGCAGCCGGAGTTCCAGGAGCTTTACGATAATTGTACCTCCGAATGGACGGATGAGGATGGTGTGGCCGGTCGTCGCTTCACGAGTAACATCAATGGTAACTCCATTTTCTTCCCCGCGTCTGGCTTCAGGAGCGGTACGGGGCTCGACTACAGAGGCTCGTACGGCTACTACTGGAGTTCATCACTTTACTCCTCTACGGACGGTTACCGCTTGTACTTCAATAGTGGCGGCGTTAATCCCGCGAACTACGGCAGCCGGTTCTACGGCTTCTCAGTTCGGGCTGTTCAGTAATTTGCCTGCACCTCATTTACACGGGCAAGGCGCAAGCAGTCGCGCCACAAGCGCGACGCGCCTTGCTCGGGGAAATGAGCACCATATAAATAGAATATTTTTTATTTCATATAAATAACGATGAAGATAACCCCAGCGTTAGAATATGAGAAGCTGCGCCAGGACGCAGACTCGCAAAACAAAATTATACTACATAAGGACGGAAAGTTCTATCATGTTTATGAATGGAGCGCATGGCTATTAAAAACCATCGTTTGCACCGAGGATTTCCAAGCTCAGCGTGGCGACGCGAAAATCCTTCAATGCAATCGCTACAACTCAAAGCATGGCGAGTACGTGATGCTTGGATTCCCGCTCGAATCAGTATCGAAATACATCCCTCAATACGACGCGATGGACGAGATGGAGGATGGAGACCTGAAAATTAGCATCACCCTTCCAGATCAGACGGCTACTACCGAGGAACTGACTGCGACCTTTGATGAATGGAAGCAGACACAGCCATTCAAGGATAAATCGGCAAAGAGTAACCGCCAAATTATGAGCGGTGACCAGAAACCAGCAGTACTGGCACGAAGTGGCTTGTTCCAAATAGTATCAGAATTGCTCTCATATCCCATCGATCAAAAGACACCCGCTGAGAATGTGGAGTTTTTGAGTAATATGAAACAGAAAATAGTGGCACTTCTTTGACATAATGACCTCTCGCTGACGGGCACAAAACAACTGACACTCGGCTTCAGAGTTCGGCAAATTCATAGGTTATCCGTCCTTCAGGCCATGAGCCTGCGGGAAAAACAATAGACGCTGTGTGGCTTCCATCAGAGGATTCCACGCCGAGGTCGTAACAGGAGATAACCGCAGTATTCGGTGTTGCGCTGCTTCTTCCCCGCGTCTGGCAACAGGAACGGGACTTCGCTCAACAACAGGGGCTCCAACGGGAACTACTGGTCTTCATCTTTGAACTCATCAGCGAACGGTTACAACCTGAACTTCAATTCGGGAGGAGTCAATCCAGCCAACAACAACAATCGGTTCAACGGCTTTTCTGTCAGGGCAGTCCAGCACTCGTCGAAGTAATGACAAGCGAACAAACAAAAGAAAGCACTATCAGAAATGGAAGCAGCAGGGTACAGACTCACACGCCAGCAGTTATTGTTTGACCTTTATGTGGCATTCTACGACGCGGCCCGTCATAAGCACAAGATGAGCTACGTTGAGAAATTCGAGCGTCACCTGAAGGACAATCTCGACGAACTATGCGACGACCTTCTGAGTGGTCGGTACAAGGCCCTGCCTTCCAAGTGCTTTCGTCATCAGCTACCCCAAGAAGCGCGAGGTGTTCGCTGCCATGTTCCGCGACCGCATCGTGCATCATCTCTACTTCAACTACACGCACCAGCTCTTTGAGCGCACATTCATAGCCGATTCTTACTCATGCATCGAAGGCCGTGGCACCCACTACGGCATAGACCGATTGCGACAGCACATCAGGCAGGCATCGCTGAACTGGACTCAGCCATGCTATGCCATGAACCTCGACATCCGTGGTTACTTCATGCACATCAACCGCGAGAAACTGCTTAAGATAGCCACCAATTCACTCACAAAGATGGCGACCCACAAGGTGGGGCTGACCGACGACGTACCAATTCCACAAGGCGTGATACTGACCAAGAGCACCACATGGGCCGACATCCGCGACATGCGCTTCATCATGTGGATGACCGAGCAGATTATCATGCTCGACCCGATGGAGCATTGCATCATCGTGGGCGACGAGAGCGATTGGGACGGCATGGATCATGCCAAATGTATGCGCTACGTGCTGCCAGGGCTCGGACTGCCCATAGGAAATCTCACCTCGCAACTATACTCTAATGTATATCTGAATCCATTCGACCAATTTATAAAGCGCTACATACTTTGTGAACACTACGGCCGCTACGTAGACGATTCGGTGATGGTGGATGCCTGCCGTGAGTGGCTGTTGAATCAAGTTCCCAAGGTGCGCGAGTTCCTCGCCGATGAATTAGGTCTGCAACTACACATGGGCAAACTACATGTGCGCGACATACGACAGGGCGTGGAGTTCCTGGGCGCATTCGTAAAACCATACCGCGACTATATCTCGAATAAGACCTTGAACCGCATCAAGAAGAACCTCCAGATGATGAACCTCAGAGACCGCGAGCATGTCATAGCATCGGTAAATTCATACATGGGTGTGCTTAGTCATACGGCATCGTATAATCTGAGGCGCGAGATTTTTGATACCAACGACTTTATGAATGTGGTAGAGATTGATGGCGACTACCTGAAATGCAAAATTGCATAAGTAAACCTATAACGCGTAAATCGGCGATTTACAAAGGAATTTTAAACAATAGGAAATATGAGTAAAATTTGCGGAAAGAGTGCCACATTTGCACTGGTAAAACAGGATCGCAGCCGTACCATCGTTGGCTACGAGAAGAAAAAGGTTACGGGTAAGAACCTATATGAATGGTTCGAGGTGTACTTCAACAAAAAAACAATCGACCTGCCAAGTATAGGTCAGGTAAAAGATGCTGTGATGGATGACATCGACCGTCAGACCAATGAGAAGATTCTGAAGGAGTGCCCATGGACGGTGCTGCATGGCGATGATGCAGGAAAGCAGGTGACACTGTGGCTCAACGACGAGAACCAGCGCAACTACTCAGAAGGCCAGCGCGTGGCACAGATGACCAATGGAGCCAATCTGCCTATGAAGGTGAAGGTAAGCGAGAACGAGGACAAGACGGCTGTGTACGACATCTTCGAGACAGTAGAGGAAATCACTCAATTCTATCTGGCTGGCGTAAACTTCATCAAAACAACCCTCGCCGAAGGGTGGGCGAGAAAGGATGCTATTGATTGGGCTCCATACGAAGCAGCCCTTGAAGAGCTAAAACCCAAGGAATAACAACCACAATCGGGGCCTCGCAATTGAGGCCCCGATTTTTTATTTCGGGTGCACCTTGGTTGGAAATATGAACTGAAGGTCGCGGCCATAGACTTCAACAACCTTGTCCCAATCGTCGCCATCAGGGGCGAGGTGGACATACGGATCGTCGAAGAGACAGGAGACGGACACTACCTTGTAGATACCCCCACGATAATTGACCCATTGGCCGAGGCGCAGGTCTGAGAGCGCGAGTCGGCGGAGAGAATATTTTACCATGTTCCTGTATACGAATCGTCCCAATCTGAATTTAGCGTAAATGTCATGGCTCTCGTCTTGTCATAGAGCGGACCTGAGAACTCGGTGATGCGGTTGCGGCGCAGGGGTGCTGCGATGATCTCAGCTTGGCCGATGATGTCACCTGCTGAGTTCTTGGAATTGACGGAGACGTTGGTAGTCCACTCAGTAGTAGTCGAGAATCCGTGCACATTGGCCGATACCGTCTGCCCGATGTTGGAGGCAGGGATGTTGATAGTAATCATCTGAGACGTGGTGGAATCGGTGGGCGAACCGTCGAGATAGTCAAGGCCGTAGTACCAGGTGGCGGGTGTCATGTTGATGGTAGCGGCTCCCGTGGGGATGGGGTCGGTAAACTGTAGGCGAAGTTTTGTTACGACGCGATCGAGCAACACGGTGCGACTATTGGCTGAGGAACCGGACACGGTGATGGTGCAAGTCTGCCAGAAGGTATCGAGCACTCTGGCGAAGGTGATGGTGTGCGCATCGGTATCGACGGCAGCACCTTCACCACGTGAGGCTACGAAATAGAGCGTGTGAGAGCCGTAGTCAAGATCAAGTGTTGGCTGGCCGAAGTCGGCATCGGTGCTGGATTGATGGAATTGGGCATGGAGCGAGCCATCCATGTAATCAAGAATCCACAGGTCGGTCATATCCTTACCATCGGCACTCAAGGCACGTGTAAAGGAGTGGAACGTAAAGTCGCCATCTACGCGGAAGGTGATGGGCTTGGTTGGAGTTGTTTCAGATTCACTCTGTTCGGAGTTGCAAGCAGCAACCATCAGGCCAAGAGCGATGGCCATCATCAGTTTCTTCATAATTAATATAATTTTTAAAATTCGTAAATATCTTCGCCGTCCCAATCGGTATTGACTGAGATGCCAAAGGTGGTTTGGCGAATCTCGCCCATCGAGTCATCGAAGAGATGGCCAGTATAGGTGGTGATGCGATTGCGGGTCACGGGAATGTCGGTGAATGTTCGCTTGCGCAGTTGCACCCCGTCGGCATTCATGGCCACGACGGTGACTTTCAGTTTACCCTCTGCGGCCATGTAGGGGAATGTGAACATCTGATACTCTCCGGCCTTCTGGC
>Ga0247611_10003144_pt1 | contig 25007 bp, 28 predicted proteins | sample 177DNAGHGhighgp2_FD_192422 | JGI IMG/M metagenome (GOLD analysis project Ga0247611, IMG submission 192422) | Sheep rumen microbial communities from Palmerston North, Manawatu-Wanganui, New Zealand - 1770 DNA GHGhigh gp2 | ecosystem: Host-associated > Mammals > Digestive system > Stomach > Rumen... | reverse complement strand
TACTTCGCAACAACGCCGATAAGGGCTGTAATGCCCGCTATGAGGGCAAGGACGGGATTTGCAAGCATACTCTTGTTGAGAGCTTCCTGTGCGACAGTCTGTCCTTCGGTTGCAACGGTAGCGGTAGTAGTAGCAGCGGCATTTGCGGTTTCAGCAGCGGCGTTCGCAGCAGAAGCCGCGGCAAGTGCCTGCTGTCCCGCTGCGGCCTTGGGAAGAACTTTTATAAGTCCGCCCAAACCCTTGCCTGCGTTGAGTACACCGATAATAGGAACAAGTGCCTGTAAGGAATTCTTGGTTTCCTCGGTATCAGCACCGAACAAGTTCATAACAGCAAGCAAGCTCATAAAGCCGCCCATCAAATCATTACCGACATTTTTAAGTTCTCCCATAGTGCCGCCCCATTCCTCAAGGGCTCCCTTGTAATTACCGACATTACGGGTAAAGACGCCGTTATCAGCATCAAGGGATTTCAAGGAACCGTCAAGTACTTTTATCTGTTCGTTGAGGGCAGAATACTTAGGATTGACTTCTCCCATAGCCTGTGCCTGTTCTGAAAGATATTTTGGAACGTCCTTAATTTCTTTTTTGAGCTGGCTTAATGCGGAACTCATTTCATTATATGTTGCGGTTCCCTGTTTTGCGGCTTCAACTGTGGAATTAATGGCATCTGTATCCATTTTAGATGCAGCAGCAACTTCCTTCATACTTCCATAGACACCAGTCATAGCAAGTTTGAGAGCCCTTTGGTTCTCTGCAAGTGCCAATACTTTTTGGTTATACTGTTCGCTGCCGACGGTGAGAGTGTCCACCTCGGCTTTAAGTGCTTTGATATTATCCTTTAACTGCTGTATGTTCTCGATCGCTTCAACCGATAAAATCCTAGTTTCGCTCATTTTTTTAGTATATTTATTATGGTTTTATTTTTAATATAATTTTGTGCTATGATCATTTTAGATTGGCTTGTTGAATACTGGCTCCCGGTAAAAGGATATGAGGGACTTTATGAAGTCAGTAATTGGGGTAGAATAAGAAGTTTAAATTATCCTATGTAAATCATAAATCAGAAGTGAAAACTGAAAATCAAGTCTGGAATTTGGAGTGGTGTACTCAAAAATATAGAACAAGAAATAAAAAAATAATATCAACAAGGAATAATAAGGGTGGCGTTACCTCGGAAAAACCTGTAGTTGCAATAGATAAAAATGGCTGCACAATTACATTTAAATCAGCAACCGAGGCATCTAATAAATTAAATATTAGACACAGCACAATTGTAGGTTGTTTAAAAAAATATAAATCTCGTAAAACCGCCGGGGGTTACAAATGGGAATATGAATAAAAAATGGCTCTTTTTGAGAGCCATTTCTTTTACAATCCTCTGAGGCAGGGTTAAACGGGAGTAACGGTAATGGAAGTGTAGTTGCCGATATCCTGAACCTTTACGAATTCAACCTCGGTAAGCCTGTCGGCTGAAACGTTCCAATCCTTGATGTTAGTCATTCTCCAAATGCAGCCGTCAAAATAATAAAATCTTCTCAGCCAATCTATGCTCGGTATTTCCTTGATAAACATCTTGCATTTCATTATGCGGGAATTCTTCGAGAAAATCTCTTCCATATAGTCCTCCCAAAAGAAATTATAAAGCGTAGCCCCTGATGAAAATCCGATACCGGGAATATATAAGATATCAGGCACACCGAAATCAAATGAGCGGGTGACGTTCATCGTACTGTCATCTAAAATACATCTTGTAAAATGCGGTACATAGCGAATCCTGCGGGCTATGATTTCCCCTGCGGTTCCATATACTTCGGGGTGCTGACGGGTACCGCCCTGAGTATAAAGCCAGCAAGCTTCGTTGGAGTTGAGGATACCCATTTCAGGAACGTCGTCGGTAATATATGCTTTCAGTCCTGCGGTGTTGTAAGTGCCAACCTCTACGTCATTCTCATAAAGGAGAAGAACGTTCTTTCCGTCGGTAGGATTGTTATTGTCGCTATGGAATACAGGCTTGCTGAAAATATCATAAAAATTAAAATCCTCTTGGAAATTGATGCGATTCACAGTAGTGGACTTCGGTATGGAAAGTTCCTTCACCGTTTCAACATCGCCTGTCTTATAAAGGACATATTTATAGGAATTGTGCATCCAAGGTCTGGACCAGTCATCCGTACCTACAGTATAGAATTGGTTTCCTCTTTCTGTGGCTTCAACAGCACTTCTGAAAATATTCCCGTCAAGGACGTTCTTTGTATCGGAGTTGAATTCATAACCTGTATTGACACCTTTGTTTCCATATATCTTTCCCGTTGCATTTTCATATTGGGATTCAAATTCGCTGTCTACAGGCTCAAGCCCCCATTCGTACCATTTCCTGTCAAAGGATAGCGGCTTTATTTCAACCGAGGTACGGTCTACATAGTCGCTGATGTCGGTAACGTTCTGCCTTTGGAAAAAATTTTTCCTTGTAAGGATATTTATTATTTTTCTTGCAGGATCCTTAACGAAATAAAGCCCGAAAAGCTTTGCGTAGGAGAGCAGAAAATCACAGGGTGAATAATCTGTATCCAAGAGCATATTCTTGCTTATAATAGCCCCCGTATAGCCCATAGTACGTCCTTCTCCGAGATATGCGTTGGTAAGTCCTGATAAAGCGGTAGGAGTTTGGCTATAAGTGGTTCCAAGATGATATGTGGTACACTTGCCGTCACTGCCGAACCTGTCGGGCAAATCAGGAAGATGTGTACTTATATAGCCTCTTCTCTGCCTGTATCCATAAGTCCTGTAAACCTCTCCCGTAGTTTGTGAAATTCCCGTAGTCATATTAGCCACAGGATAAAAATCGAAACCGAACATCTTTGCACCTGCAGGTATGTCCATAGTGAATTTGATTGTTTGGTTCCATTTGAATACCGGGCCGTCATAACGTTCGAACTGTCCGAGGGAATAATTGACATCGGCACCCTCCCTCGGAACTACGGCAGTTTCATTTATATTAAGGAACTCGTTGTCCACAGGGGACGTAATCATAACGCCGTTGGAAACACCGATTACCGATGAACCCAAAGAGGTTCCCGCATAGGCAACCATCTGAATGAAATAACCTGAAAAATTCCTCTTGGAACCGTTGGTTTCAGAAATGTTGTCTATGTTCGCCGATGTATACATAGTGTTGGCTGTAAAAGCCCCTGTAGTACCGCTTACGAAAAATTCAAGGTTTGCTTCGAGCTTGGCTACGTTGGCTGCAAGCGTAGGATGGTATTCTACGCCCACCTGCACCCACTGTCCTCCGTTATGGGATACCATAGCCTTACGCGTCATAGTATGCTCGGTATAGTCATCAAAAGTTGAATAATCTACGGCTTTAATTTCGGAAAGCAGAGGTAGCGTTACCCAGCTGTTCTCAAAATAAGTATTGCCCGAATAGAAAAATTCAGGATCCAAATTGACTGTGTATCCGCCGTTATTTTCAGGGTTGCAGATTGCCTCGATGGACTTCTTAACCCTGAGCACAGGACGTTGCATCCAAGAGCGGTATTCCCTCATTTCAGCCTGTGTATAGTCCTTTGGAAGCTCTGCAAGATAATAACTATTATAAAGTCCGTATACATCAGTTCCTTCAGTATATTCAGGAGAACCGAGCTTTTCAGGAAGGGTTGTTATACCGCTGAAATTTACAAGCACCTTGTTGGCTGAGAAATTTGATGGGACACCGTCATAGCAGGGAGCAAAGGAAATTACGCTGTACTTGGAATTGTTGTCGATTAACATATGCCAGGCGTCATAAAGGTTCTCGGTATTCATCTCATAAGTCAAATCGAGCTCCCCGCCGTAATCACTCTGCCTGTATATAAGCGAAGACATTTTTCTCTTTCCTCCTTCCTCACCTGTATCAAGCACATAGAAAAAGTCTCCAAGTCCGCCAAAGAGCGAGATTGAATATTCATAATAGGATTTATTTTGAGTAACCTTGTCCAGACGGGCATAACCAGTCTCATAAGTTTCGCCGTTGATCGTTATGGTAAAAGGAATTCTTTTGCGAGGATCAAAGCCATATCCCGTTAATTCCCCGTTATCCCTGCCCTGATACTGATTGTCATAAAATACTCCGAATATTTCATTATTTTTTGGAGTGGCAGGAATAGCTATGGTTTTTGAAAAGGAATTCTTTACTGCAGCAGGTGATGTGATGTCATCTACCTTGAAGTTATAAAGGATATCGGGGATAGTCTTGAACTCTACCTCCTTATCGGCTAAAAATAATTTTACATCTCTCTTTGACATTATTTGCGTACTGTATTTTGAGAATATTCTATATTTATGTCATATGCAACAAGCTGATGGCCTTCGTTGTCATATGTCTTGTGCTTTACGCTTGTATCGGTAATCACACAGGGATGGATTGTATTGTCCTCAAGGTTATGGAAATAAACCTCAGGGGAAGGCATAAGGTTAGTTACAAAAACCTCTGACTGTTCGTCGGTAAGCCATCCCGTAGTAAGCTTCCAACCAACGGTTATGTCAGTCATAAACTTGCTGTGCCCGAATTCCATAGTAGTGTTGTTATATGCCTTGTATATGTCCACCTGATTGTATTTGTCGGTACGCTCGCTTCTGCCTTCTATAAGGAAGCAGTCGTAACCCGATTGGGAGTTCCTGTAATACAGGGCACTGGTGCCGCAGTAGTTTACGTCATATACTGTGGCACCTGAAAATCTCAATATCTGTCCCGCATAGGGAGCAGCATCGCATATATAGGTATTTAAACCGCTTGGAAATTGAATATCCATATTTTTATTTTTAATATATTTTTATTCTTCTATAACTGTCCATCCGTCAGGGATACCGCTTGTTCCTGACGGCCAAGTAACACCCGCTTTCTTGACAAATGTTCCTGTTGAAGAAACATCTAAAAGCCATTTATTTAGATAAGTAGCAGATCCAAAGGTTTCTGCCAGACATTTTACATATTGCAAGGAAGAACATCCTCGGAACATTTCGTAATAACAATTGGCGGGTGTTAGTGCGGTAGCAAGCAGGTCAGGTGCAGCCGTTAATGAAGTACAGCCTTCGAACATACCCTGATAACAACTTTCTGTCAGCACAGTAGCGGGAAGTTCTGGTGCCGAAGTTAATGAAGCACAGCCAGCGAACATACCTGTATAACAAGCAGCTCCCAACGTAGTTACGGGAAGTTCTGGTGCTGTTATTAAACTTGTACAACCACTGAACATATTGGCATAACAATAGGTGTTCAACGTAGTAGCAGGTAATTCTGGCGATGTTGTTAGACTTGTACAACCCCCAAACATACCATAATAACAAGCAGCTCCCAATGTAGTAGCGGGAAGTTCTGGCGCTGTCGTTAGACTTGTGCAGCCATTGAACATATTCCCATAACAATAACTATCTGCTAACGTAGTTGCAGGTAATTCGGGTGCCGTTGTTAATGAAGTACAGCCAGCGAACATTTCATAATAGCAAAATCCTGCCAAAGTAGTTGCAGGTAATACGGGTGCTGTGGTTAATGAAGTACAACCAGAGAACATACTGTCATAAGAGCCTAACGTTAAAGCGGTAACAGGCAATACGGGGGCGTTGACAAGCGATGTACAGCCTTTGAACATACCCCGATAACAATATTCTCCCAATGTAGTAACGGGAAGTTCTGGTGCTGCGGTTAAACTTGTACAATCTTCGAACATATGGCAATAGCAATGATTTGCCAATGTAGTAGCAGGGAGGGCAGGAATGTTGACAAGCGATGTACAGCCTTTGAACATCTGATAATAACAAGCAACTCCCAACGTAGTCGCGGGTAATGATGGTAATGTGCTGACACTTGTAAGAGAGGTACAACCATCGAACATCCGTTGGTAGCAACCCTCTAACAATGTGGTAGCAGGAAGAACAAGATTTTTAGCATTTGTTAATCCCGTACAATTAAGGAAAATGGCTTTAAATTTACTGTAATTTAATTGCGTTTTTCCTGATAAATAATCGGTGCTCGTTATTGCGCTAACATTTTGGAAATTGTCTCCTCTCGATAATGACATAATATTACCGTAAGCTTCAAAATTACAGGTTGCAACTATGCTACAAGATTGTGAATAACTTATTTTAGTCCTAATATTCTTCCACTCTACGGTATCGCCGCTGACAACACTTATCGGCCCTCCATTTGCAATATCTTTCCATTCACCGCCATTTAATCTATAAGTTATCCAAGTAACGCCACTGTATCGAATGGCTCCATCAGATTGTGCTCTGGTTGTAAAATACATATCTCCATAAAGGGAATTAGCTTTCTGTGTAATAGTCAAACTGATGGTACGGGAACTGTCAAACCCATCGTAGAATATAAGGGAACCATTCCTTTGGCTTTCGTCTGCATTAGAGGAAGCAGTAATCTGTATATTCCCGGTAAGGGTTGAAGGAATCTGTACACTATTAACCCAAACAGGGATAGCAAGAGTTTGGAATTGGGTATTGGCTGTATAAGCAACGTTGATTGTACCGCCGCTGTATTCGAATACCGTATCGCCGCTGAACGTAAGCTCAAGCTGCACCCTTTCCTGTGTAACGATAATCTCGGCTGTATGTCCGCTTGAATAATTTTTCCTGCGTACCCTGATTGTTCCTATGCGGGAATCGAATGAATTTCCTGTAGCGGTAAGGGTAATGGTTCCCGTCTCACCTCCTGATACCGTTGCACTTGTAATCCAAGTAGGAGCATAAATTATCTCTATTTCTGTATTCGCGGTAAAGGAAAGTACGTTCGTACCTCCTGTATATGAGAAATTGGTATTGCCTTCATAAGTGAACTCAAAAACTTCCTCACCCTGTGTTACCTCAAAGCATTTTTCTTCCAATTGGAACTGTGCGTTGTACCACTGAGCACAGACATATCCCGTACGGGTTTCACCTGTATTGATATCGGTAGTTATTTCATAAGTGCCGTCACCGCCTGTGATATGTATCCAGTCGTCATCTGTGGTAATGGTATAATCAGGACCCGTAGCTTCAAATACAACGGTATTCGTACCGCCTGAAAACTCATAGTCCAAAGAACCTGAGACAATATTTATGTCAAAATATTTGTATCCTTTATCCACAGGGACGTTCCTTGTCATATAGTCCCATTTAGCCCACATCATCTTCATCCTTGGGTCTATGTGTCCGTTAATCGGACGGGCTGTTATTTTGGCACCGCCTATAAAATCCTCGGCTGTGGTATACTGCAGATAGAACTGCTCCAAAGACACAGCGCTGTTAGCCAAATCCTGTATGGAGAATGTGGCTGCAAAATCCTCGGTTTCATAGACACCGTCAACCGTAGTCCAAGCACTGCTGCTTATATGGGGCTTCAGGAAACTCCTTGCCTTGTCGGATATATTTATCTCATATCTCCCTGAGGAAGGGCTCCTGAACGCCTTGCCGTAATAGATAGGCGTCACTGCGTTCTTGCTTATCCTGTACTCCAAATAGTCTTCAGTACCTGAAAATATGGTGTCCTTCCAAATAACGTTGTTAATCATTAATAAAAATTTTTAAAATCATTATTCCATTATTGCGCTGAGCATAAAATACATCCTTGGATCCATATGCCCGTTGATAGGTTTTGAAAGTACGGCGTTGTCACTTTCCACAGCCCCATCCCATCCGAAAAGATATTTTTCCTCCTTTACAAGTTCGTTGGTATCAGCGTTCTCAAGGGAAAATTCGCCGACAGCATCGGGATGTGAAGTATAACCCGTTACGAAGCCGTCGGGGGAACCCTGAAGGGGCTTGGGATTGAGATACTGTTCTGCAAGGCGGTTGAGGCATATCTTTATCCCGTTCCCGTCTACGTTATTACAGCTTATGCTCCTGACAGCAACGCCGTTTTTCTTGAAGAGAAAAATAGCGCTGTCCAAAGGAGAAACATATTCGTCATCTTTATAAACCAATTTCATATTACATTATATTTTTCAAAGCATTATTCAAAGCAAGCGCTACGCCTTCATTTTCCAAGACATCCTCCATATAGGCGTCGACTATAAGTGGCTCATAATAACCGATTAACTTGTCGTAGGCGTACTCAAATGCTCCGCGGGGCTCCGTACCTTCCAAGGAGATTTTTCTTCTTACAAGGAACGCTATCTGCTGTACTGTGGGCAGGATTGTGACTTCCTTGCCGTTTTGGTGCTCTACGCCGTCCTTAGTTGTCCATTTCCAAGTGCGTACAACTCTCATAGGGCGGGATTGAATACCTTTGTCCACAACCCATTTTTCAATAGGTTCCTGAGGCGGCCAGTGAGCAGTAGTACCCGAGTTCCAATAGACAAAATAATCTGTATGGGTAAGGAACAGGGTAAGCCCGTTCTCGGTTTCCTCTATCCTCCAACCGAGTGTATCATACATCTCTCCTGTGGCTATACCATCCTTGTCCTCTATAACCTGAAGAACAAGTTCCGTAAAGTCATTTCCAAAATCTTCCAATACCTTATTTGTCCTTGGGAACTCCATTATTTGTGTTTATTTTTAATATAAAAAAGAACCACTTCAACGGTGGTTCTTCATTCTTGCTCTCTGCCTTTCAAGTTCCATTTTCTGCTGCATTATCTTTCGGTTGTTACGTTCGTTAATATAGTTTAAATAAATTTCGAAATCCTGTGCGGGCATTCTGTATACCTGTTCTATATTGAGATGTGTGAATTCTATTACCGCGCTTATCATTTCCAAAATTTGGTAAGGCGATAAAAATTGTCTAGCTTCTCCATCGCTGTCTGTACTTCCGCTTCGGGTACTCCCGCTTTCCTTGCCTGTATCAGAGCCTTCCTCGCTTTCCTTATCAGACGCTTTGAAAAAACCCGATACAGAGTGGAAAAAAAATCAGCGATACTGAGTGCCTCCCGCACATTCATAAAATTCTCTATGTCATACTGAGCACTTTCCAAATCATACCCTGTATTGTATTCCTTTCCCTCGGGAACCATAAAGATAGTCAATATCTGTGAAAGGCAGTCAGGCATTTTTTTCTCTGCGTTGACAAAATCAAAATACTGTGCTGTGGTTATGTCCGCAGGATTAAGGGAAAGGCAATATTTTTTTCCGTTGAGGGTGTAATGGGTTTTTATTAGTGAAGGCGTAGGTGTCTTGGTTATAAACTTATTGAGGGCGGCGGTACATTTAAGTACTCCGTCTATCGGTCTGGACATAATGTCCTCCAAGGTGGTGTTCTCAAAAACCGCCACAAGATTAAAAGAATAATCTTCATCCGAAGGATCAAGAGCAAGCATCCTCCTGTACTGTGAAATGGTTACGTCATTCCAAGTATAATTTTTTTCTATTTTTTTCTTTTTGAACATATTATGCAAATCTTACTTTTAATTTTCCGCCGGGTTTCAACGACAAATCATATGCAAGGGCTAATGCGATGACTGCATCGTCGTTAACTCCGTTCTGCCCGTTATAGGTTATCTTACCGCCCGCTGTCTTTTCGGCTGCGTAATTCTGCAGTTGCTTCAGGAGACGGGGCTCATTTATTATTTTTATCTTGCCTTGAAGGAATGCCTCGACAAGCTGTTCTATGATACGGCGCTTGCTGTCGTTGGTAGTTTCGAATTCCCTTATCAGGGCAGCATTTATTTTTCTTTTGAGCATAGACAGATAAACGCTTCCGATTGAGTTACGCTCTATCTGTACAGACTTTAAGGTAGGTATTGTATTTATTATATTCGACAACTGCTGTACCAAATCAACAGGATCTATAACCTTAAAGAATTTTATGTCGGTGACAGCCCCGTCTTCATCCATAAGCGTAAGGCAGGAATAGTCATCCTTGTCGTTGGAACCCGTAGCCCAGTCTATTCCGCCATATACGGGTGGCTTTGACGATACACCGAAACAGTTTGTGATGTCACCGAAAATATATGAACCTTCCTTGATGAACTCACCCAATATTTCGCTCCTGAATTTCAGGGGGCTCATAGTCTGACGGTAATATTCGAGTTTTTCAGGAGTAAGCAAAGCACTTGTATCGTACTTCGACCAATCATATGATTTTACGAAGGCATTGCCCTTACAACCCAACTGATATTTTTCAAAGAACTCACCGCTTTCGAAAAGGGGTGTCGAAATAATAAGTACGGGACTTTTCGTAGCGTCGGTAACAGGATATAGGATTTCATAAATGTCCTTGTCGATGAAAGCACCTTCGTCTATTATAAGTATTGAATTCTTCACAGTCATACCGCGAAGTGCCTCACCTTGTTCCGCGCTATGGAAAACTATTTCAGAACCGTTGGTAAATACTATTGAAAGCAACGTAGCGTTCGACGATTTCACAAGCGGACTGTCCTCACCGCCGACTGCATTAAGGAGTTGCTTGAAAACCCGTCGGCTCTGATTAAGCGTCGGTTCAACCATAGCCCCTATTGAATTGGCGTTGGAAAATGCAAAATACAACAGTACGGTAATAGCCAATATGCTTTTCCCACACTGCCGTCTCGCTTTGATGATATATTGAATTTCCTTTGTACCGCTGTCCTTTATATCATCAAATACATCATTCTGCCATTCAAATAGTTTTGGAAACTCTATATTAATCACTGAAACTGATTTTTATCGTCCTTTCGTCGCCTTTATTATCCTTATCCTTTATCTCTACCTGCTTTCCTCCGACACCAAGCATCGAATTAATGGTCTTAATCACTTCATTTGCCTGTTTGAAATTTTCCCTGTCAAGGCATTTTTTAAGCATATTTTCAAGCGTAGCCATATTGCGGGCTATAAGTGTCTCCCTGTATGCTTCAGGATTCTTGGGGAGTATGTTCTTTACCGCTGCGGTATAATACTTTTCTCCCTGAGTTTCGGAAAGCCCATATGTGTCCTTGCAGTATTGAACGACATCATATCTTGTCCAAGCACTTTTTACAAGGGCATCGGTAATATAATTAATCCTCAGTTCCGTTTCCAGTCTCGGCGTCTGATTGTGTTGTAGGCTCACTTTCTTCGATGCCATCATTATTATCCTCCATAGATTTTAATAATTGCTTACCCCTTGGGCTCTCCTGATATTTGAGGTATTCCTCAGCAACCTTTTTAAGGGTAGTTAACAAACATCTCGGGCAGGTTCTCTCCTGTCTTGAAAGGGGAGTTCCCCTGTGTTCTGCCAAAACTTTTGAAAATTTTTCGAGTTCAGGTGCTGAAAATCTTGCATAACCGCTGTTGCGGGCACTCATTAACTTGGTTTCAAATTCCTTGAGTGCTAAATAATTGTCTTTAGTCATATCTATTTTAAATCTAATCCTGTTATGTGACGGAATAATGAAATACACCCCGTCAAAAAATCCTTAGCCGTTTGAAGTACGTCAAGCGTTACAGGCGTAAGTGCCGCCAATAAAAAATTAAATGCTATATACGGCAAGGTAAAATGCTTGGTTATAAGTAAAAACAAAAGTCCTAACCAAGTTGTCTGACATAGTGAACAGGTAAAAATCTTTGAAGGATGTCCTATGCCAAATAACTTTTTGAACAGCGGTGTAAGGCCGTCCTCAACGAACCCGCTGTAATCGGTTATGGTAACTATTATAAACTGTATAAGGAACAGTTGTATAAAAACATTCATTTTAATTTTTCAATTATCTTCTTTATGTATTTTTTAACCGTTGGGGCAGATACGCCAAAAAATTTTGCAGTTCCTGTATAAGTTTCTTCGTCTAAGTAAATCATCAGTATCCTGCGTTCAGATTCTGTCAGATTGAAGAACTTTGTCTTCAGTTCCAACATCTCGTCGTTATCATTTATATTTGGTAGGTATTCCTGCTCAATTTTACTGAAATTCACATCCATTATTCCCTGTGTTTATATTTTAATATATTTTACAGGGAATCGTCCGGGATATCTAGTTCTTTCTGAGTTATTTCATCGCTGCTTAAATCAAATCGTTTATACTTTGTATAGAAGGGGCTGTTTTTACTGAACCATTGGCGATGAATGAAAGACGAGATTAATGCATTTAAATGTTTCTTGTTGTAAGCGTCGGTTAATTTATCTATATCGTAAGTACAGAGCCATAGATAACACTCCTGTATCATATCCTTCTTTATGTCGGCATTTGGGGTTTTATTCATCGAATAAGCGACACAGGTTTCAACCAATCCCGAGGCATCCTTTATTATTTGTTTACGAATGTCTTCCATAGCCGCCCTTATTAATCCAATTATCAGGTAACTTTCCTCTATAAATTGCTTTCTCAGGATTAAAACAAAATCTGTCTTCTGTTTTCATCTTATCTGTTTCTTCCGCAGTAGTCTCACTATGCGTCCATTCTTTTATCATTTCGGATTTATAACGCGAAAGGTCAAAAACCAAATAATCAAAACCTTCGTTGAAAAATATGATAAGCCATCCTCCGACACTGGTTACATAATCACCTTTTGCTGCGCTAATGTCAGTAGTTGGATATTTATCTATTGAACAGTTTCGGCATTTCACCTCAACAGGAATCTCAGTGTCCCCTGAACAGTTTACAATATCATAACGGTAATTTAATGGTTCCTGAATGGTTTCTACTCTTAAATCTATGTCCCATAATACCTCTTCGCCTGCCTTTCTCGAATATGCTTCACTTAATAAAAATTCCCTGCTTCTACTTTTCAGCCCAATAGCAGCCGCATATTCTTCAAGAGCAGCAGAATATGGCTCTATACACTTTTTAAAATATTCTTCCTTTTTATTCATAAAATGTACAGGGTGTTTTTAACCCTGTACACTAAAAATATATTCTTGAATTTATAAGTAAATAGTTTTCTAGGCAAAAGCCCAATAGCCCCCTTTAATTTTTCTCTTTACAGCATTTTGGGTATTGCAGTACTTGATTATATTGTACCTAGGCATTCCTGAGGGAAGTTCACTGAAAGGCACTATCTGTACTTCTCCTGTCTTTGCATCGGTACGCAGGAATTCCTGCAGTATGACGTTGTCTTGGATAATTTTAGGAATGGTTACAACCTTGTTGATATCAGGGAGGGTGTCAGAGCGGAAGTAATACTCTACGATTGAAATGTACTCTACGGCTTTTGAGGACTTTTGGGAGGAATTGACTACGCAGATGCATCTATTGACAGAGAACAGGAGATTGAGGGCTCTTCTTACAGGCTTGGAAGATTGAATGTTCACAGGGCTCGGGGTACGGGCATAGTATACGGCCGTAGCTATCTTCGTAGTTGGATTATATGAAAAGTAACTCTTGGCATCTTTTTTTTCATCAAAGTTTACCAAAAAGTTTTCGTTCCTCTTATAGTACTGTTCCTTACTAACCCGTTTTTTATTCATAAGCTAAATGTACAAAAAATAATCCAACCATCAGAGGCAACGAAAGTTTGCTAATGAATAAAAAGGAAATAATTTATTATTTTCTTTTTATGAATTATTAAATATTTATTTTTAATATTTTTATTTATTGATCTTTTTAAATATCTTGTTTTATTAATACCGGTCTGGTCTTTTTAATACCTGGTCTTGATATAATATATATAATACCGGCCCCCTTTGTGCGCGTAAAGGGACTACTTAAATTTCCAAAATTTCGAATGATCAAGAAATATTTACAAGTAAAATAAAAAATGTATATTTAGCAAAAACAGGATTTAACAGGATTTAATATGAGAAGAAAAAGTGATTTAAAGCAGTTCCACATTACTGCAGATGAAGTACGGAGAATTATCAACAAAGATTTTACCAAGGCTGAGAAAAAGCGATTTGAAAGAGAGAGAGGGGAAGGATGGATTTATTACAAGGGATTGGATTTCAATGAAAAACTTGAATATGAAGGAGGGTGTTCTCCTACTATTCAAGTAAAATATTTTAACTCTGTTATCTATAATGATGAAATCTATGACGGGTGGTATACCGTAAAGAAATTCAATCCATATGACGTTATTCCCGAAGAATTACATTCAAGCTTTCTTGTCAAAGGAGCTGCCGCCATTGCGGATCAGATGAATGCCTTTTTTAAATATTACTATTATTACCAAAGTGAAGAAATAGTAGGCCGTTCTAATTTATTTTATAGGACTATTGATTGGGTTAAAAGGGAAATCAGAGCCCTTGCCTTTAAGATAAAGTATTTCTTAAGATTTGGCAAACCCGAAGAGATACCATTCTAAGAACCTTTTGTATTTTTGTCATAATTATATTTTTATTTAGTTATTTTTGTCCTCGCTTTTAAGAGCGGGGATTTTTTTATATTGAAAATTGAGAGAAATTTTGTATATTTAGAATAGATAATAAATACCACTTTTGTTTGGGGCAATTCTGCAAAGGCTTGTAGCGCGTAAGGAACGATACTTCTTCACCTCGTCTCAAGGTGCCTGTGTAATACCAAATGAGACATTTGAAACTCCAACCATTTCTTTTGGTTTTCATAATATTTCCTCTGCCCGGCTGTGCCCGGGCTTTTTCTTGATCTTTTTGTATATTTGAATAGGGGCTTAAAAGTCTGGAAATCAGACCTTTGAAAATCAAAAATTGATCAATATATTTGTAGAAATGGAGGAATATTATGAAACAGATAAATTTTCGACTATTAAGGGCTAACGAGATTGAGGTACGCCCGGGTATTACAAGACAAAAGGGGACAGCAGAACTTTTACTGTATCAGAACAGTCGCTGTGCGATGCAGATTTTGGACGAAACATTTGGAATGGATTGGGCATCAGATTATAAGGTACTGAATGGTGTCACTTATTGTGGGATTGCTTATTTTAACCCTGACACTAAAAGTTACCTGTGGCGTTGGGATTGTGGCTCGCCTACGGAAATAGAAGTTGAAAAAGGAACTGCATCTGATCCGTTCAAGAGAGCGGCTGTGAAGGTTGGCATTGCGAGGGAACTTTATACCGCTCCAAGAATTAGGATAAAATGCCCTGACGAATACTATTTTAATGATAAACTGACTATGGGTTTTACCGTCACCGAGATTGGCTATAATGATGCAAGGCAAATAACGGACTTGGTAATCGAAGACAATAAGGGCAATATCGTCTTCAACTTCCATAACGGTAAGAAAATGCCTGTGGAAACCATAGACACTACGGAAGTCCTCAAAGTTGTCTGCGGTGAAATGAAGCAGGAAGGCGGCAACGTAAAGGAATTGCTCAAATTCTATCACTACTATCTTGAGAAGATTAAGACTTGGGATAATGTCAACGAGAAACTAATCAGGAGGCTTTGGGAGAAGTGGAACTCAAAATAGCTCTGTATTCATATTAAAAACCTTTTTTTTACCCTGTCTGAAAAGGCAGGGTATTTCTACATCAGCTCTGATATAAAATGGAATAAAAAGGGGTATAATAACCCCGATCTAATGCACTTTTAGATGCTTCCTAAAATCTCTTGAAAATCTCTCAAATCTTTGTCAGGGATATAAACCTGTTCATTAGTCGGCTTAGTAACATCCCCCGGCCCGAAGGCATTTTCGATATCGTCAAAAATAGTGGCGTTGAATAATTTTGCATAGTGGTTCACTATCCTCTGATTAGTCCAACCGAAAATCCTTTCTATTGTCTCTATCGGAATTGAAGGGCGATGGTTGAGGTATTTGCAGGCAGCGGTATGACGGGCACAATGAAAAGTCAGATTTTTCTCTATGCCTGTCAGCGTCGCAATTTCTTTAAGGTATGCATTCATCTTCTGATTGCTCTTGACAGGCAGGCGGTAATTGTATTTCTCCGCAATTTCAAGGGCATCCTCAAATACTATGGCGGTAAACTTTATTCCTGTTTTTTTACGGCTCTTATTAATATAGGTAAAGCCCCTGTGCTGTTTAAAATCCTCAGGGGTAATGGAACATATGTCGCTATAAGAAAGTCCCGTAGAACAGGAAAACAGGAACACATCCGCTACCTCCCTCAACCTCTTGTTGAAATTATGTACGCGGATTTTCTCAACCTCTTCTTCCGTAAGGTATTTTACTGTGTCCTTTCTTCTGTTGTCTATCTTCAGTCCGTAGCTTGGATTTGCAGGTATCTTTCCAAGTTCAAAGGCATATTTGAATACCGATTTTATTTTTTGCAGGTAATTCCTTGCCGATGTATAGTCTATCCTGTCAAGAAGCTTTTCCTGATATGTCAGAAAATGCTTGAGGGCAATGTCCTTTGCAGGAAAGGTGTCATCAAGTGCGTTGTCTTCCTTGAATTCCTTGATGGCTCTTTCATATCTTTTGAAGGTATCCTTGCTGAGCCCGTTCCCAAGCCTTTTTGAGACACTTTGCATATATTCCGCGAACAAGTCCCCTATTGTAACCGTACTGCCCGTAGAACGCTCGAAACCTGCCTTCAATGAGGCGGCGGTAATCGGTATCCCTGCCTTGGTATTCTCTATGATTAAAGTATCCACCCTTTTTCTGCAGGCGGCTACATATTCAAGGATTTCAGGAAAGCCCTTTCCCTCTATTGCCTTTTGAAAATCATCGGGCTTGCACCGCAATTTCATCTGTACATATGAACGCTTTCCGTCGTTGATACACATCTCAATTGCTGCCGTACCTAACCTGTTCACCCTTGAAGGTCTGCACTGAAAAGAAACATTTATAGCCATAATTTTACATATTTTTTCAAAATCGTCCGCACATTAAAATATTGTCCGCAATTTTGATACAAAGGTAGTAAAAATCCGGTAAAATGTTGATAATCAGACCTAAAAAAATACCGTAACTTAATAAAATATTGCGGTAAAACATTTAAAATCAATATGTTGCGGTGAGTGAGGGAACGGAACTAAAATGGCTTAATTCCCCAAAAATAAGGGATTTATAAAATAAGTTCTAAAATTACTGTCTGCAAAAACCGCACAACAGTCGGTATCTTTTGCAAAGTTAGGCGCTCAGAGAAAACAGTTGCTTTCTTTGAAGTCCTTCATTGTTGAAAAGACCGATATGTATCCATTCTTTACCTTTCTTATTTTTCTCTATAATGCATTGATCAAAATCCTTGTCTTTGATCCAATCTTTAACGAATTTTTTAAACTCTTTCATTTTTCCGTTGGATGGCACAATGTCAGCCGCAAAGCCTATTTTGTGTATACTGTTGTCAACACCGCCTACGGCTTTGTTCAGGGCGTCGTTTCGGAAGCCTGATGCTACGTCTATACCGCTACCCCAATCCTCTCTGAGGGCGTCAAGAAAAAATGCTAATTGAGATAAATGTTCGATTATTTCCCAACTCGGCAAATTCTCAATTGATTTCTGTTTTGCTGTGTTTGAAGTTAAAAATTCTTCAAGTTGAAAATATTTGCTCATAGTTTATTATTCTTCTATTACTGTCCAACCAACGGGAATACCGCTAATGCCACTAGGCCATTCGACGCCTGTCTTTTTGACAAAAGTTCCACTAGCTGAAAGCCCGCTCATCCATTCATCCACACAATCAAGTGCGGTTAAATCAGTTGCAAGACACTTTATATAATTTAATGATGTGCATCCTTTAAACATATCCCGATAACAGTACTCCGTTAAAGTACTTACGGGCAATTCAGGTGCCGTTGTCAATGAGGTACAGCCCCTGAACATACTGTCATAAGAACCTAACGTTAAAGCGGTAGCAGGCAATTCAGGCGCAGTTAAAAGACTTGTACACCAAGCAAACATAGCCCAATAAGTATATTCGTCGCCAACAGTATTTGGCAGTATTAATTCATCAGCGTTTATAATATTCGAACCGTTAAACAAATTGCCGCAATGCTCAAATGTGAAATAGGAGTTATGAGGTATGACAGGGAATGTGTCATAATCATCGGCATTATCACCATAAAATAATGACAAAATCTTATTTTTTGCATTAAAAGCCGCTGTGCCTTTGAAACTTGTGCTATATAAGCTATCCCATTCAACGCCACCTTCAATCGTATAAACATCATTATTACCTTTCCATTCAATAACATCACCGGCTCTTACGTTAATTGCGTTAGCTGCGGTAGCACCATAAACCTGCATAGTATTCCAAGAACCATTATTTACCCTATATTGAATTGTTTGAGCACTTTCACAATTACCTGATAATTGTATGGTGCCTCCTGATAAAATATCGAATGTTAAATATTTACTGGATACAGGCGGCATAGGTTCGCAGCCATATATATGTTCGGGATACAAAGGCGTATAAAAATTATTGGTAAGTGTGTCAAGGATACCGAGTGCCCCGTCGCTGTCCCTTTGCGCTGGAACACCCGCGAAGATAAGGGTATCATCGGTCCAAGCGGATATTGCGGTAAGCTTTAGTTTGGATATGTTTACCTTGAACGTATTTTCAGTAGGGACATCTGCAACAGTTGCCCCTGTGAGTATATTTAAGCCTGTAACATTATCATATAATTTAAAATTGCTGATAGTGAAATCGGTAAGTCCCGTCATTGCGAATACTTTTTGCTGTCGCCGCGAGCCCATATCAAGGAAAACATTCCTGCCCGTATAGAAAAATCTATAGTCATTAGTATCAGCGGAATATACCCCGCCAAGGATGTTGCCGCCTGCCGTATATAATACTTCTCCTTGGAATCTCACCTTCAAGTTTCCGCCCGTATGGAACGGAAGTTCAATATAGTTATTATTGGAACCGTCGCCTCGATTGTCTCCATAGATGCAGGTATATAAAGTATATGTCTCAGAAGACATAGGCCACACCTGTACATCCCCGACATATGCCTTGGAATATGAAGTGTTGCCAATATATAAAGCGGTTGTTGCTGATAAAATAAACATTATTGTACTATATAAAGAGTGTTAGGATCCTTGACTGTAATTGCATCATATTCCGCAGGTGTTCCCGTCCAAAGGGTAAAAATCTGTTGTGAACTTACATTTCCTGCGGCACTTATCGTATTGCCTGAAATAGTTATATTAGTACCGGGCTGCAAGGTATCCTGTTTGTTTGGGAGGGTTTGCAGGATACCTGCAGTAGTTCCGGATAAATCTCCAACATCTGATTTTATTTCTTCTGTCGCAGCACTCAATTCTGCTGTAACTGCAGTAGTGGTGTACGCTGAAAGTCTTGAGTAATCGACTTCGCCCGTATCTCCTTTTGGACCTTGTGGGCCTGTTTCACCCTGAGGGCCTTGCTCGCCTTTCTCTCCTGTATCACCCTTGTCGCCTTTATCACCTTTTTCACCTTGTGGCCCAACAGGTCCTTGAGGGCCCGTTTGTCCTGAAATTGTCTGTGTGTAAGCACTTAATTCGGATAAGTTTTGAGATACGCCTGAAATGGCATCAAAAGTCTCGCCAGAGAGAGTTTCTATTTCATTTTGGAGAGTTGTATACCCTGAGCCGATTTCGTTGATTTTAGCCGAGTTTTGAGCCGTAATTGAAGAAAGGGTTTGGCAGGTTCCTGAAAGCTCTGCAATTTCTTCATCGTAGTCGCCGCCTCCACCACCTTTTATGATAATATTTCCGCCCTCGGTTATCGCACTTCCATTTATGGTTGCAAAATCTTTGGTGTATGTATATTTCTTGAGACGGTTCTCAAGTTCGGTTTCCGTTACCAAAATCGTTACGTCCTTGTATTGGGAGGGAACATAACTACCGATTGGTGTTCCATCTACGTCGAAGTATACAGGGCAGTTTGAATTGTTGAGTACGGTTATGTTGACAGTACAGAAACCGCCTGCACATCTGTCCTGCATTTTTTCGCTCTGTGTGAAGAGGCGGATTGAAGGATCGCTGATATCCACAACCCACTCAAAATCCTTTACCTGACGGAGGAAATTAGTAAGGGTATCAGCAGCGATGCTGTATATCTGTGTCTCATTTGAATTATCTTCAAGAAGCCTGTCAATAAAATATATAGTTAATCCGTAAATGGTAGTATTTTTACCCACCTCGATTCTTTCAGTAGGGGAAAGGAACATTACAGGGTATGCCTTTATATCCTCAGGATTGAGTGCATATACACTCGGTCCAAAGGCAGCGTAGTTTACCAAGTTTCTCCTTAGAGCAAATTCTGTAAGTGCGTTAGCTAATAATTCTAATGTCATTTTTTAATCCTCTTTTTTCTTTCCAACGTTAAAGGTAAAATCACCTTTCTTGATGCTTGCATCCATACCCTTGTCGATTGCCCTTGATAGAGAGCCCAAAGCACCGAAAGCAAACATCCATCCAACACCCTTGAATATCGATGCATCAATAACGAATGCAGGGGGTGTGAGCGCTCCTCCTACTAGTAGGAAGATAGCAGCAAGCAGGCATATCCAAAAAGCCCAATTGCCGATAATGGCTTCTTGTAAAATCTTTCCCATAATTAGCAGTTGCATTTATTTTTCACCGAGCCGAGCCATAGCGGGGTGTTTGAGAACCGTTTGCCCAAAAGCGGAGGGTAGAACAGTCCGCAGTGACAGTCGTCCATAGCGAGTTCAGGGAAGTTATCTTTATTGTTGCATAGATAGAACGACAGATTGGTAGCCCTTTGGTCGGCGATTGTATTGTATCGTCTCTGTACGAACGCTATATCATCTATGCTTGCAGTCTGTACGTTGTCATCGCTTGCCTTGGTAAGTCCGAGATTACGGGTTTTGTAGGTTATGGGCACAGGCATCACCGCCTGTACCTTTGCCTCAAGGTAAGGTTGAACGTAGTCATCCAATAATTCCTTGTATGAAGCATTTTCTTCGCTGTCGATATTGTCGTCAAGTCCTTCTATGGCGTTGAAGACAAGCTCTTGCAGGCGGCGGTAAAGATTAGTGCCGATTATCCTTATGAGAAAGCTTTCCTGCGTTTCCCTTAATGCAGCACCGATTGTCTTGTCGTCCACATTATTGTTTATATATGTTGCAGCCTTTATGTCATCAGGCGCTTCTAAAAGTACGTCTTTTGTCTTCATAGTCTAATTTATTTTTAATCCTTATTTTCAATATCGAAAGGAAGGAACTTTATTGCATCCTTGGCGGCGAATATTGTGTCGAAAGCCCTTTCAATTTGTTTTTGACGGGGCTTCACCTGTGTCTTGTTGTAAAGTTCGAAAGCGTCCTTATAGGAATCCTTTGAGAAGACGCCCTGATTGTTATTAGGAAGTCCGAAGATGTTAGGGGAGCACCTGAACGAAGTAAAGATATTCTCTCGGGCTGACTTCTTGTAATTAACAAACTTAGGGCTTTCGTCTTCCTGCTTGATGGTATCAATCTTGATATCTCCCTGCCCCTGTTCCCTGAAATAAAGGAAGAAGCTGCTGTCCGCATCAGGGCCGGTAAATTTAGTTTTTATTGATTTTTCGATTGCGTCTTTTTCGTCATCCGTCAAAAGCCCGTTGTCATTAGGAAGGGTAATAACGCTCTTTGCGGCAAGGCCGTTAGCCATAGCGTTGAGGACTAACTTTGAAGCGTTGATTTCTGCAAGGGCATCCCTAAAAGCACCTTCCCAAACAGGACGGGGATAAACTGTGCGGGCACTTCCCTTATAATAATAAATCTGTGTGGGGTTTGAAGGATCAATATGTTTCCTGTCAAAAGCGTCGTAACATTTATATTTGCCTGTATACTGTCCCCATTTCTTTGCATAGTATATTTTCTTTCCGTCTGAAGAAACTCTCACCCTTGTCATATCGAGGGCATATAATTCTGCAATATCACCGAGTTTGTTGTAGATAATTTGAAGCGCAAAACCATTGAGCTTCATAAGGTCGATAGCAAGCTGTTCACAGACATCATTCAAAGTCTGCCCCTGACTGTTCGCCTTTTCTCTGAATTTTGCAGCACCTTCGTTTATATTGATGCCGTTACCACATATATAGAACGCGGTGCCGTCTATGATTGCCCTGACGGTAGCACTTTCCGTATACAGCATATTAACGAACTGCGGAAAGGAATTCTCCGGGCCCCAATAGACAGGCCCCTTAGTATTTGTGTTTTCTTCATAAACAGGGATTCTGACATTTCCCGGTTCCACTATGCTAAAATTAAGTCTTTTTTCCATATTTATTTTTTCCTATATACATACTCCTTATCTGATTTACGGTATCCATAAACCTCGTTTATCTCGCCATATTTGAGTAAAAATATCTCGGGACGTAAAAGTCTGAGAGCAACGTCGCCTTCACCTGTATGGGCTATGGTTTCCAATATATCGTTCTTGAATTCATAAACCACATCCTTCCTTCCGTTACGGAAAAGGACACAGGTATACTCGCCTTCCTGTGAACTCTCAGGCATTTCAAAATCCTCGAACAGATAAGCCATTGAGGATTCTGAAGTGTCGGTAAGTCCCGAAAGCAAGTATATTTGCTTGGAAGCGTTATTTTGTAAAATTAAGTCGAACGGCATTTTTCTTTTTTATTTTAATATAAAATTTACCGTTTTCTTAACCGGGCCTGTTCAATATTTGCCCGATGTTCATTATATTTGAACAAAATAATACTTATGAACACTATAATGGGATTTAACTACTACCTCAACGGGTTCAAACTTGATTACGACTTAGATGAGGAAACAATTAAGAAGGTAATGAACGAGCAAGCCGAGTATTATCTTCAAGAAGATGATGAAGATTACGACGCTTGGGAGAGCGAAGTCCGCAGGGAATTGGAAAGACTTTGCGAATAAAAAGCAAGGAACGCCCCGAAGGACGTTCCCGTTACCCCTTTTAACATCTTGGTTAATGGGCTATCTGAAAGTGATTTGCATTCCACCAAATCTCCAATTGTTTTCGAAGTAGAAACTGAGAACACAATCACCATAATCGAAGTATACTTTGTCGGTAAAACTGACACTTTCACCCTGTTCATTTGTGAATGTGACAGGAGTGTCCAAAACTACCCTACTGAAAGAAGGATAACCATATATTCTCGTACCTTCTGCGGTTTTAACCCTTAAATTGAAATATAATGCATTTTCAGCTTTTATAGGACTGCCGAGATATTGATATATAAAATCCCTATTAAATATCCACTCTCCTGAACAAGTGGTTCCTGTACCCCAGGTAATAGGGGTTAGTTCCTGATCCACACCATAACTAAATCCTGAAGTAGTGGTATCATAATAAACATACCAATAATCGCGGAAGATGCGTTGGGTTTCAAGCCCAAAAGTTTTATCAATTTTATCAAAATAATAATCGTAAGTGCCATCGCTATTCAATCTTACACTATAAGCGACAATATTTTGGTACTGTCCATCATAACAACTTGCACCGAACGTTACAACAGAACCCTGAGGATATAAGAATTGAAGTCTTATAGGGCCCTCAGTTAGGCCATAATCATTATCACCAAAAGTATAATAAAATTCATAATGTTCATTTATGCTGTCTGCAGAAGTCGCACCTGAAAGGGTATTGTATAAGTCAACTAACTCAGATTGAGAAAGTGTATCTATATTAACAATAGTTTTGCTTGCACCGCCGCCACCGTCAGCACTAAGTACGCCGTTACCGTCGATAGTAAGTCCTGAGCCTACCTTGATGCCGCCAAGTGTTGAAGAAGATGCTTTTGGAAGTATTTCTTTTTGGCTTAAAGACAAGCTCGGTGCAAAAACACCATTATAATTGAAGGATAAAGTATATATGTAATTATTGTCAAAAGCATAGAAAAGGTGCGCACCTGTAACGGCAGCGAAGTTCATTATATACCAATAGATATGCTCAGATAGAATTCTTCTGAACCATACTTGTTTTCCGTCAGCTTTTTCCTGTAACATCTTTCGCCAAACAGCTATTTTTTCATTTGTAGAAAGACTTCTAACCTCGTCATAATCATAAATAACTGCATCGCTTGCAGCACCCTCAGGGGCATATACAGATTGGGACTGTCCGTTAATGGTTATCTGTGCGATTTGGGTACCTGCAGATAAGCTCTGCTCCCAAGAAACCACAGTTGTATTGGCGCTCAATGTCTCCAAGTCAGTAGCGATTCCACTTGTCACAGCACTTAATTCAGCCGTAACCGCAGTTGTTGTATAGTTTCGTAACCGTCCTTCTATTTCTTCGGTTTTGCCTGAAAGGCTTTCAACGTCATTACCTAAGCCAGTCAAGTCGTTTGAAATGCCACTTGTTACGCCTGAAAGTTCTTCTACATCATTACCTAAGCTAGTCAAGTCGTTTGAAATGCCGCTCGTTACAGCGGAAAGGTTCTCTACGCTGTTACCTAAACTATTCAAATCATTTACAATACTCTGTGTTTTTGCAGAGATTGCTTCTATGTTCTCAGTATTGCCGCTGACAGCAGTATTAGTAGAATCAAACTGTCCCTGTATGCCTTCGTCGTAGGTATCAATCGCCTGGTCTATCATAATCTCAACATCTTCAGGGGTAACGCCGCTGCCACCGCTGCCTGTGCTGAAATTGCCCAAGCTATTAGGTATAACAATATTTTTATCTTCTTTGGTAAATGTAACCATAATCAAAACTTTATTTTTAATATAAAAAAAGGAGTTTATTAAACTCCTTCATTTGCCATCAGCCATTTTACAAAATCCCTAAATAAGGAAAATGGAGGATTGGTTATCACAACGTCGCATTCTTCATCTTTTATTTTTGTACATTCCTCACTAAGAAAATCTCCATTTCCCTCCAATCTATCAATAGTTTCAATAGTACCGTCATAAGTATATTTCCAAGCACCTTCCCCAATATCATAATTGGTAGCGATAAGTTTTATTATACCCAGTTTTTCAAAATTATCTTTGAAATATTTTACGAAATTGCTCCACCTGTAATCATCGCAGGGGCAGTAAACCCTCAGGCCTTTCAAATCATAGTGTTGAATTTCTTTTTCTATATCTTCATACTTTGTATAGAATTCATCATTTTTTTCTTTCTTTGCTTTGTGTAAATTCTGATTAGGCATTTTTATTTTTAATATAAATGCAAATTTTTGATCCGTTAAAAATGGATCAAAATCGATTATATATTAAAAATAAACGTTAAACAACTTATGGACTATGGGAAAAAGTTTATCATTATTGGGAATATGAACGCCATTACATATAAGGAGATTTTCCCACTCATTAAAGAAAATAAAATTTGGGCGGGATGCAAAGGGTTCAGT